>ENA-ORDA01000465-ORDA01000465.1-marine-metagenome-genome-assembly--contig:-NODE-465-length-40864-cov-5.007429_pt1 | contig 40864 bp, 29 predicted proteins | sample MGYA00237778_ERZ508506 | MGnify/ENA primary metagenome ERZ508506 (study PRJEB26177, sample SAMN06267891) | marine metagenome | isolation source: Monterey Bay, California, USA | place: Pacific...
CGGCATCAGGTTCTGTGACGATTTCATTCAAACTAACGAGCAACTCAAGAAATTCTGCTCGAAACGGTTCAACATCCTCGCTCAGCATTTCCTGTCGTTCTATTTTTTTAGCCCTCATTTTATCGATCATTTCCTTGATTTCTTCCTTTGGAATATTTTCGAGTAGTTCTGCAGGGTCAATACCAAGTTCCTCAAATTTCGCTCTTATGCCAAATACTGGGTCCAATGCCGTTCGTATATCAATAGTCTCTGCAATCTGCGCATTCACCGAAGAGCTGATTTCTTCGACTCGGGTTTTAATCCCGCTCGTTTGTGATTTGATCGAGCCTGTATCTTTTTTAATCGCAATCACTTTGTCTTTTACCGTATCAATTACTGCCGCGTGAGTCGGCAGTGATATAGATGAGGTGACAATCGCTGTGCTTAGCATCAACGTAGACACTACTTTTTTCATGGTCATTTTCCTTTGCTGCTGTGGGTGTGTGCTTTGCATTACTGCGGTATTTATTCCGGGTTTGTTACTCAGATGAAAATTCATGTTCAATTTCCTTTTCGATGATCGAGGTTGCTAGGTTATTTGGTAAGCACTCTTCGTTAATTCTTCGCGGAGTTAATGAGCGCTTGCACAAGGCCGCCTGTTGATTTCATTGACGCGGTGATCGGTGTGATCACATGCGCGAAATCAATACTCCGGTTAACGAGGTTTTTAGTCCTCGCAATAACCTCCTATTAACCTCCTAAAAACCTCTTTCTTAAGAATATTTAGTAAAAACAGATAGATAGCATCAGTATGAATGCGAAATATCCTTTAAAAAAGTTTTGTTGATAGCCGAAATACCAGACGCTTTTCTCTAAACGGGATCGCTGTCGGGTGCTGGTTTAATGGATACCGAGGAACGAGAAAGGCTTATTTATTGATGTGTGCACAATCGCCACTTTGATTCTGCTCTGTCTGCTTTTGCCTGCTTATAAACGTCGAGACAATTTACAGAACACGACAACATCGTTGGTCAACAAGTAAGCACTCCGCACGGGTTTGATAAGCAGATTTCGAAGATGTCAAAGTATCGCTTTTTGGGGTTTTTGGGTTAAAAACTCCGGGTTAATGGTTTCAGGGTAATGGATGGTCACTGGCTGTCATGATGCTTACCTGCTGGCTTACTCTCGGTAGGGTGCAATGAAAAGATCTTGATGGTTGAATTCTGGAAAATTGCTTGGGATGATCACTATATATGGAAGAGGGGGTTCGCATGACAACACGTGAGGTGGATGTTGTAGTTGTGGGTGCTGGGTTTGCTGGCATGTATCTGTTGCACCGGATGCGTCAGTTAGGCCTGAGCACACAGGTTTTTGAAGCCGCGGATGGGGTCGGTGGTACTTGGTACTGGAATCGCTATCCCGGGGCACGTTGCGATGCTGAAAGTATGGCCTATTCCTTTTCCTTCGATCCAGAGCTCGAACAAGAGTGGCAGTGGACCGAACGTTACGCGACGCAGCCTGAGATCCTGGAATATTTGAATCATGTCACGGATCGATTCAATCTGCGGCGCGATATCGAGTTCAATACCCGCGTGACGGGTGCGAACTACGACGATAAGACGAAACGTTGGTCAGTCTCCACAGACCAAGGTCACAAGGTCAGGGCGCGATTTTGTATGATGGCTACGGGGTGTCTATCTACTCCCCAAAACCCAGACATTGCGGGGCTCAAGAACTTTGCTGGACCAACCTATATGACCGGCCAATGGCCTCATGAAGGTGTGGATTTCAGCGGCAAGACAGTTGGCATCATTGGCACGGGTTCCTCAGCGATACAAGCGATACCAGTGATTGCTGCTCAGGCAAACCACGTCACAGTATTTCAACGCACGCCGAACTTCAGTGTGCCAGCCTACAATGCGCCTCTAGACAAAGATTGGGTTGAACACTACAAGAAAGATTACCCCACCCATAGAGATGACTACCGACAGGCGAGAGTGACCAGTTTTGGTGACTTGATGAATCCTGATGAGTTCCGTGAAGTGGATGAGCAAATGTTGCTCGAGACGCCAATAGAAGAAGTACACGAAAAGCTGGAGAGATTTTGGCAGTTTGGCGGTGCGCGATTTATGTGGGCATTTGTCGATACCATCGCTTCCGAGGAGGCAAACAGGGTAGTAGCAGATTTCGTTCGAAGTAAGATTCGTGAAACCGTCAATGACCCAAAAGTCGCGGATCTGTTGTGTCCGTCCAGCTATCCGATTGGGACCAAAAGAATTTGCGTCGACACTGATTATTATGCGACTTACAACCGAGACAATGTCGTCCTGGTAGATATAGCCAGTAGTCCTTTGCAAACTGTCACTGAGCAGGGGCTTAAGACCACTGCTGGGGACTATGGATTTGACATCCTGGTATTGGCCACAGGTTTCGACGCGATGACTGGCACCTTGTCGAGAATGAATATCACAGGTACTGAGGGCGTGCCTTTAAATGATACGTGGGCAGAAGGTCCAAAGGCTTATCTCGGGCTCGGCGTCAACAAATTCCCAAATTTGTTTTTGATTACCGGCCCCGGAAGTCCGTCGGTATTGAGTAACATGATTGTGTCAATTGAACAGCATGTCGACTTTATTACCGACATGATGGTGCATATGGGTGAAAACCAATATGAGTCGGTAGAGCCGGACCCCGGAGCCCAAGAAGCCTGGGTCGCTCATGTCAATGAAGTTGCTAACGGAACGTTATTCCCGAAGGCCGGCTCATGGTACATGGGTGCCAACATTCCAGGTAAGCCGCGGGTGTTTATGCCCTATGCTGCCGGTGTCGCCGTGTACCGTGAAGTATGTGATGGCGTCGTTGCTCAGGGCTATCAGGGTTTTAGTTTTTCCTGATTGGTTTAATTTAGGCAAAGAAAAACTCGGCACTCGACAGCGTCGCGGGGTTTTTGATGTCTTGTAAAGTGTCCGCGCTCAATGTCATGCTAGGTGTCAAAGCGATTGACCGATCAAGCCAATTCGAGCGCGCAGTGCTTCGTATCACTTCGACTTTCTGGCTGAACAATTTACACTACCCGAGTAGCAATCCTTCAGACTATGCCTAGGAGCTTTTATGGCGAATCATTCACCACTGACTGCGCTCGTCGAGTATGAAGTGCGCGTCGAAAACAGTGATGTTGGGCAATGGCTCGATGTCTGGCAAGCGCGAGGCCAGGACGCTTTATTCGGAGAACCAGAAACCCTCGCTTACGAAGCGATGCAGTCACAGCAAAATGCTGATCAAATACTGGTATTCGAGCGCTATAAAAACGGCCAATCGAGCCTTGATGCTCACATAGCTCGAACCGCGCATGCCACGCTCATTGAAACAATGGGCAGCAGAAATATGACCAGACGACGAGTGATGAGCAATCTGTTCAGTGACATAGATGACTACGGTTGGTGGTCTCGGGATACCGGCGCTGATCCCATGCAAGAAGCCGGCATAATTGTCACCCTTATTGGCACGCATTTCGATGACGAGGCAATGAAGCAGCGCTACATCGAGGTGACGGGAGATCACGCGAATTACTGTTATGAAGCCGAGCCAGATACGTTGATCTACAACGGTTGTCTTGCAATGAGGGATTCAGACCGTGGTCCGGATATCAAGACAGGTGATCTCTTGTTCGTTGCCGCCTTCAAAAATCAGGCTGCGGCGATCAAGCATCGCGATGATCCTCGGCACCTGAAACTGCAACCCGTGCTTGAAGGAATTGCCAGAGAGCGCAGATTTGCACTAACTTATCTTACGACGGGCAGAGGTTTTCTCTGGCGAGAATGAAGAGTCTCATCCCACTGAGACAGGCGAAGTTTTAACCAGTGATCGTTTAATTTGCGCGCGGTATGTTTGGCAGCAAAAGGTGCACAAGCAGAGGACGTAGTCCGAAGAAACTAAACAAGTAGTCCAAAGCGACCTAACAAATCGTGGTTGTGAGTAATACGGCGTTAGATCTTTAGGAATAACACGACAGAAATAATAAATACATTCTTTGGTATACGTATAATTGGAGTTTAGAAGATTTAAAAGTCTTACGTGGTACCGAGGTTAAGCCTCCATACGTGCTGCTTAACGAAGGTGAAGACGGTTGGCGTGAGATTGTTGCACAGCTGCCAAAGGGGCACCCCGACAAAGCTGATCTGACTAAAATAAATGAGTTTCTGAAGGATCATGCTTGGGCGTGTAAAGGCCGGGTGGTTCTTAAATACAAACATAGTGTCTTTCAGTCGGGACGCTTGTACACCGACCATCAGCAGCTTCCTGACCGAAGGTTCCGCATCAGAATCAATGCCAGAATTGACGGTGAGTCAGTCTGTGAGGTGGACTTCAATGCCAACCATCTCCGCTTAGCCCTTGCTGTTCTGCACGGTGAGGATGCAGGTGATAGTCCTTACGAAGACATCATGGGTCTCGCTGGCCAAAGGAGTCGTGACTTAGTCAAAAGCTTCATTACCAAAGCCATGGGTGCATACAGTCGTGAGGCAGCGCACAACAGCTGGAATCGTGACGCTTTGGGGACTAGCAACTTTCGTGAAATAGAGGCTGCAACAATGACCCGCTTCCCAATGCTAAAGCTTTACGACGGCTGGGGCATCCATGCTCAGAATCTTGAGGGTGCAATACTCAGGGACGTCATACTTCAGGGCGTAGACAAGGACATTGTTGTCTTACCAGTGCATGACGCAGTAGCAGTGCAACAAAAGCATGAACAATGGGCCGTAGACACCATGTTAGAGGCTTGGAGTCGTGCTGCGGCTAGTGCTGGTTCTGCAAGGGCTAGAATCAAGATAGATAGGCCACATCCAGTCAAATCAAAGCTAGACCAACTGGGCATGCTTAAGTAGTTAGCCCCCTCGCACAAACATTGTCCTTACAAATGCGAACGTGCTTTGAACTAAAAACAAAACTAAACAACCAAAATAGATATTTGCATGTGTCTGTATGTAGCCAAGAATCATGAGGCCAGAGACTATAAAGATAGTAGCGAGAAGTCCTGTTTGAAATAGAAAGATTTTAATAGGGAAAGTCTCCTTGTGCCCTTGCGCCCTCAGCAATAACATTCTTTTGGGAAATATCAGTAAACCTATGACTGAGTAGAGGCATATAGACCAACAAATAATTTTCCAAGATAAGTCTGCATCGTTAATACTGAAGATGCCAAACGGCAGAAGCCCACCAAACATTGCACCAAAGGCTGAATAGGTTAAAAGTCGAACACGAAAGTTGTCAGGGTCACTGAAAACTCCTGAACTTCGACTTAATGCAATTAATATGGCTGAAAACCCAACTATAGCTACTGCTATCTCTGCAATTAATTGAAGGCCTTCAAAGTTTGGCTCCATGACCTAGGCTCCTTATCCAATTGATGAATTAAACATAGCTGGACTCCCCATCCACTCAATTGTGAAGGCCTTAATTCCATGCTGTGGCTTAAGTATCGCACATGGGCGCCTCTGCCTTGAAACGGTCGTGGCCAATGGTGGTTCTGCAAGGACTAGAATCAAGATAGGCAGGCCTTAGAATCGGCTCTGAGAGGCCCGTGTCAATATTCTGTCTTAATTAAGGTTTAAGAGTCAATGCGGCAAGGATATCTTGCTTAAGGATAAGCTTGGTTATCAAAGGGCAATGGGGGCTGCAAGTAATGCAGTTTTAGTGTGCAGTGTGTGGGGCTGTAGATGCCCCCGTGCCTTTTAAGGCAGGGACACCCTTCGTTTCGTTTAACTTTCTGTGCTATTTACCGCTGCAATAATCATCCCCTTAGTGAAGTAGCCATAAAACAGAGGAAGAAACAAAATTGCTAAAGCAGACCCAAGAGCTTTGGCCTCAGTCAGGCTCTCAGCGGCTGTAGCCATTCCGATACCGCCGACAAATAAACCTAGCCAGCCCCAATAAACTGCCCCATCAGCAAAGTTTAAAAGTGCTTGGTCACGATTTTGACTGACACCACCTTTAGCTACTGCATAGGCAATACCTCCACCAAAAACTATTGCTATGCTAACACTGTCTACAAATGCAGATAAGCCGGCTGCCATATCCATTATCCAAGCCAAAAACATGCTTTGATAACTAAGCCAAGTAGATCCTGCCCGCCCTTTTAGTCTCCTCAGTAATCAACCCGGTCGTCTGCAAGCCATCATGCCAGCACCATTACAGTCATTGGCCATCAAAAGTATCAACACACCACTGAGTCCAAAATTTGAATGATCATCAGCAATGACCATACATGACCGTTCTTCAAAAAATGTGGTTTATAGTTCCTATCTTCCACCAGACCCTGTTAACTGTAAAATTCGTTACACTTCGGCTAGGCAAAATAGTCCACCAGGAATCTCACCTGTGACTGGCGATTGCTAATTCAATATTAACCGATTTGGTTTAGTTGCCTCCATGAAAACCAAATAATCATATAACTAGGCTATCATAGGGCACTTTTACTACGCTCCGTTTTGGCATGGCTTCGCCGTGTTGCGCTAAAACTCCACTACGTAAAAAGTACGCCATATAGCGGCGTTATGTGTTTAACAGGAGTTAGGCATGATTTCTCAAGTATTATCCATTATAGGAGCTTCGATCTTTGGCATACTTGGTTTTATGCATCTTATTTATACTCTTTGCATTAATAAGTTTAATCCAAATCAATCTGATGTTAGAGAAGCTATGAATAGCACTTCACCTGTTCTCAGAAAAGAAACGACTATTTGGCGTGCATGGGTGGGTTTCAATGCTAGCCATAGTTTAGGCACAATAATTCTTTCCGCTATTTACATTCCTTTAGCTTTCTCACGTAAAGCTTTTTTGATTGTATTATCTTTAACGGCACAAACGGTGCCATCCATCGCAGCTGTTTTTAATGCAGAGACGATAGAAGGCGTAGAGGTTGAAATTCGTCGGCCGGATAATGGTATTTACCCATTGATTATTTTTTCCCATGGAATGGGAGCATGCCCAGCTGATTACGCTGGCATTCAAGACCGTCTCGTTAATGCAGGTTATATAGTAGTTTCACCAAAACATGCAGATTGCATTTCAGGCAACACAACGCCTGATATACCATGGCGCAAGTCAGGAAAGTGGACAGACACAACAAATAGCAATCGAAGAGATGACCTTCATAAGCTGCTAGATGCGTTACCCTCTAGTACTTATGCCCAATACACAAAGACCTTTAAGCAAGTCGGTTGCATGGGCCATTCTATGGGTGGCTATACCTGCATGGGGCTGGCCGGTGCTTGGGATTCATGGAAGCGAAATGAAGTCATTTCTGTTGCATTGCTCTCGCCATGGAACAAACCCTTTGTGCTGCAAGACAGAATGAGCAATATGACTAATGTTAAAACTCTTTATCAAGGTGGTTCAAGAGATCGCCCAATATCACCTAGCTTAATTGAATCAAATGGCACCTTTAATAAAACCAAGCCATCTAAGTATTTACAAATTTTTAAAAGAGCTAGGCATTCATCCTGGACTGATGGGATTTTAGCCAAACGATTCCACGAAGAAATGAGCTACTACATCACTTCATTTTTTGATATGTCACTCAAAAGTAGTCATAAAGAAAATCTCGAAATAAAAAAGTCGAAGGTAACTGAGCTAAAGTTTGAGCACTGAGATGACGGCAATATATCGAGAGTGCCAATGTAACCTTAACAAGTTTGTGCTCAAGACTTAATTTCCGTTACACCTTCTGCGATTGCTGCGCAATCATATGGCAGAAGGTTTAACTACAATCAAGCTTGTAAGAAAGCTGTTAGGAATATGGATGAGAAATTATTTACGTTGTTAACTATTGTAAAAGTACATGATTGTCTAGCTGCTCAATAGGGGCTTGTTCGCCTGGTGTATAACGACGTGCGCTGACTCGCTTTACCAGTGTGGAGCTCTGCATATATCGTACGCACATTAGCAACCTGAGATATCGGCCTGCTTAGATGTAGGGCGATGATGCAGGACATGCACCACGGTCATCTAAGGTCGTTCCTATGAAACCATCTCACATAACAGCGCGCCGTCGTTAAAACCGGTACCTTAGCTTGACGGTAAAATTGTCGGCCTGTGGGTCATTCCAAGGGCGTTGATATAGTTTGTCCAATCTATCTTCTTCATCAGACTCAACGATTCTTCCACCTTTTGAATACACTACATAAAGATAAGCTAACGGGAGGATTTCATAGCGATACCTAATTTGAAACGCCAAATCACTCAAGCTAAAAGGTGATAGATCAATATCAACAGCCGTCAAATCGCCGCCGCCATCCCCCAGATAAGCACTGGGATCTCTCGCCGTAAAAGCAACCATTTGGGCCTTAATTCGTAATTCGTGCTTTTCACCACCAAACCAATTCATCGAGGCAACGGTCGTTCTTTGTTTTTTTGCATAGATACCTAGTAGATTATCCTCAATCCAATTGAGCCAATCTTTCTCATCGTTGTGCTGATACATCAATGAGAATTTGAGGTTATCCCTGGGCGTAAAATTGACCATTGCAGTATAAGTTTTCGAGAAACCCAACGCTGAAAACCATTCTGACCCTTTCTCCCGAGCGACCGTCAATCCATAACTAAATCGGTTTGACGAAGGCCCCATAAATTGAATTTGAGTACCATAGTTAGCTGGCTTTTTGATAAAGGGTGCGATTAGATTGTCCCGGGTGATCCAAAAATCTTTCCCGGCATCGCGATAGAAGTTCTTAATCATCAGCGCTGAGGTGTTTTTGAAATTCGACTTATAGTCAAATTTTACTGAACGACCTGCCGTATCGAAGTCTCCATTCGTTTCAATCCCGAAGGCGACCCCCAACTCGCTCGAGAGAAGGAATGAGTCTGGATCAAACTCGGTGAACTGGAAACCGTTTTGGTTGCTAATGTAGGACCAGTTGTTGATCATTTGATAGCCCATGTCGTTAATATCCACCTGGTCATCAAAATAAAACATGCTGAGATTGTGCCATCTATTTTTTTTTGGCGATGCCGTGATTCCGAAGTTAAAAGCCTGACCGGAGGTATTATCTATCGCGCCACTGCTGCGTGACCCATGTTCGATATTAGAGCCTATCAGCACAGTTTCAATTCTCAATTGATCAGTGGGTCGATAAGTGAGATCTAACGAGTGGACGGTTGCCTCTCGGTCTACGACTGGCCTCTCTACGTAGGTACCCAAATATCCTAGGGAATACTTTTCCGAATTCTTATTGAGCCTAACGGCGTAGAAATCCTTGCCTTCGCTGTAGGGAGAATCCGCCTCAGATGCGGTCAATAAGCCAAAATCGAGGGATTCTCCTTGCTGCGTGTAGCGCAACGCATAATCTATGTCGGTCACCCCAACGGTGTTAGCCTCGCAGACTTTTTCAAGCTCGCCAGTATAAACAGCGCAATTGTAATCAGGAGCAGCCCCTATTCTTCGAGTATTAATGATATAAAAAACGTCGTCATTTTTGACATCAAAGAGGGAGTGATTCTCTGAAAAGAAGGGCCGCTTATCGGAATAAAATGTCTCACTTGACGAAAAGTTGACCACCAGTTCATCGCTTTCAACTTGACCGAAGTCAGGATTAATCGCGAGGTTCAGCTGTTTGCCGGAATCAATTTTCCAGAAGACTTCCATACCCACTTTTGTATCAAGTGACGCGCGGACGCGATCTTCTGTGACGTTAATAAACGGGAAAAAATCTAACTTCGAAACACTGTAATTCTGGAATTCATAGTCGTTGAAAATCGACATGAATTTTTCTTGTCTGGGATTACCCTTAATCGAGGTATTGACCCTACCCTCTGACACGACCATTCGCCAGAAAGCGAGTTTCACTTTTCTGATATCTCCTTTTTGGACTTTCATCGGAGCGATGCTCCAAGGAATGAACATCTCAAGAAACCATGCATCTCCTTCGATATGCGTAGCAGAATCCCAGTCTGCGTCCCAATCAGTGTTGCCTTGATTCTCGTTCCTGTAGATGCTGTCGCTGATCGACCCACCCGCAGAAACTGAGAAGCCGTATGCAGTTAAGCCATCTCCATCAAAATCGATAGATACGCCGGCCCGATCAGCATTCGCCCTTTCATTGTCTCTTTGATGTTGGTTCGCTCGGATCGTCTCTCTGGGTTGCTCATTAATGAAACCAAAATACATGCCTTTCTCGTCTTCAAGAATCAGAACCTTTTGAGCGTGCTTGGGTTCTGCTAAAGAAAAAGGTATAGATTCAAAATATTCTGTCCACTCTCTAGCGCTCGACCAAAGCGCTTCATCCAAAACTCCATCTATTTTGATCTCCTCTGCATCAGCGGGCAGCGATGGTATGAGAAACAGCACGAGTAATAAGGTTGTAAAAAGATGTCGTGGATGAAGCAATTGTCCGCCTCCTAAACCCGATTGGCGCTAACGCTATTCACGGTCAAAGTTGATGACCTATGTACTAGTCAAATGAAGGGATCAATAAGAATAAGACCCGTTATTTAAAGCAGTGGCAGAATATTAGTTCTGATATCTGGGGTCAAGACGGTAGAGCTTGGAAATACGGTAAGGTTCGCCTTAATCTGACGGAGATCAGCAAACGATAAATTGTTGCTGTACTATGTTATTTTACCTTCTTTAACGGCATAGGAGAAAGCGCCATGTTAACACTGCATTTTGCTCCCAATTCAAGAGCAGGCCGGATAGTCTGGTTACTTGAAGAGTTGCAGCTAACCTACGAACTGAACCGCATGGACTTTCATCCGAAAGACCTCAAGTCTGATGAACATCGTGCCCGCCATCCACTAGGCAGGGTTCCCGTGCTTGATGACGGTGACATCAGCATTTATGAATCGGGAGCAATTATCGAATACGTTATTGAACGCCATAAAAATGGTGGGCTGAAGCCTGCGATTGACTCTCCCAATTTTCCGCTCTATTTGCAGTGGTTTCACTACTGCGAAGGCATGCTGATGCCACCGGTAAATACTATCGTTGTGCAGACAGTCTTGCTGCCGCCTGAGCGTCGTGATGAAACAGCATTGGGGCAAGCGCAGCGGCTGCTGACAAAGGCATTGGAACCCGTGGATGAGGCACTTGCAGGTAAGGAATATATGATCGGAGACTTCTCCGCTGCTGACATTATGCTAGGCCATGCCTGTTTCATGAGTAATCGTCTTGGCTGTGTCACTGACCAGATGACAAACCTTAAAGGTTATGTATCGCGAATCGCAGAGCGGTCGGCTTTCCAGAAAGCAATGGCCAGCTGATAAGAGTGAAATCTACCCGCTGTAACTGCTGCAGTGAAAAGAGATTATTCCGAAAATATTCGCTGAACTCGATAATCCATGACATAGACATTCGAGTTAACAACCTTATTGTTGACATCACTGATTGTAAGAGTCAGATTAACCGTGCTTCATTGAAACAAAGAAATGCGAGGGCAATACCATCGACAGCCAAGCCAACATCACCCCAACTGAGCAAAATAATCGCATGCGTCCGCTGGTCGCTCTTCGCGCGCTGCAAAAACTCGTCAATGATCCAGAAAAAACCGATCAAGTATTTGTCATCATCAAAGCGATGTCAGGCAACTCGCACGAAAAAACCTTCAATCGTTTTATTAAAACGGATGTCGGAAAAAGAATTCTCTCCGAAGAGCGCAACCTTTTGTCTAGCCTGACTGACCGTAAACATTTGCAAACTCACGCAACAGGAACACTAGGGCATGCTTATCTGGGTTTTGTCGAAAGAGAACAAATCACCGCTGACGGTCTTGTAGAAGCAAGCCAGCTAGACGATACAGTGCAATCACCAACCTTTAGGCTATTCAGCGAGCGGATGCGGGATCAGCACGACTTGTGGCATGTCATCACCGGCTATGGTCGAGATACTTTCGGCGAAGCTTGCTTGCTCGCATTTACTTACGCGCAAACACGAAACCGAGGTCTCGGGATCATCGCTTTGGTCGGCATGATTAAAATTCAAAAAGAACTTGGGGCGGGTGTTCGTAAGGCTATTTGGCAGGCCTACAAGGCTGGTAAGCGCGCTGCTTGGCTGCCCCAGCAAGACTGGGAAACACTGCTCACGCATCAGCTTGAGTCGGTTCGACAGCAATTGGGTATATCCCCGCCCGAGGTATATCAGGATGTATTCGATAAATATCAGTTAGCTAACGCCTAATTTTACGCTGGTAGTCGCCTTCTGGCGGAAATGCTTGTTAGAAGCAGTAAAACCATGAAGCACTTACTAGAAGGCGTCAGAGGTAGCTTAGATATTGATGCAAGTGAACTGAACAAATACCGGATTGTTCTCTACGGCGCGGTTAATTAGAAGCTTCAGTTATTCGTTCGCGGCTTCGAATCCTATTCAGAATTTTTGGATGACTTTATGGCTTAATCCGAGCGACCTTTTTAGCTTATGACTTTGGGTTACGATTCAGACGTCCTGCCCCTACCCGCAGCTCTGTAGTTACTTCTGCCGCCATAGCTATCAGCTCTCGCTCGTAAACCTTAACTAATTGGAAACCGGCAAGTAACGATTGCACTGAATCGAAAAAAAGAGATAGTGTGGTCTAAAAGAAAGAGGAACCCATTGTGCGAATAACAGATGTGCAGGTCATCGTTTGGGAATGGCGAGACATTCCTCCAACAAGATATACCCTGAAAGTAAGAAGTGCGGGCAGCCGCTCAACTCATATGGCCCTAGTCAAAATTATCACCGATGAGGGCATCGAGGGACATGCTTTTTTGGGTTCAGCTCTAAGCGCGCTTGGCAACGACGCAAAATTAATCATCGAAAGATATAAGCCACTGTTAATCGGTCAGAACCCTCTGAATCGCGAACGGATATGGCAATCGATGTCCAACTGGGCAATGGGTAGCATCATGCGTGTCATTGGTGCGATCGATGTTGCCCTTTGGGACCTAGCAGGAAAAGCAGCAGGAGTGCCTATTCACAAACTAATGGGGTCCTATCGAGAGTCGGTGCCGGCCTACGCGAGTTCTGCTGTATTTGAAACCGTCGAGGAATATGTAGAGGAAGCAGTTCACTACAAGGCATTAGGCTGGTCTGCTTACAAAATTCATCCGCCTGCCGTCGCTACCCGGGACATTAAAATTTGTGAAGCAGTACGAAGTGCCGTTGGAGACGACTATCGGTTGATGCTCGACTCTACTTGGTCTTACGACTATCCGGACGCATTACGCGTTGGACGCGCGGTAGAGGCCCTCGACTTCTACTGGTATGAAGACCCCCTACCCTTCGATGATCTCTATGGTTATGTCAAGTTAAAACAAGTTCTGTCGATTCCCTTAATGGCAACTGAAATGCCAAGTTTAGGCCCAACCTCCTATGCACCTTGGATAATGCAACAAGCAACCGATTACCTACGCGGTGACGTCGCGATCAAGGGCGGACTAACCTCATGTTTGAAAACGGCACATCTAGCTGAAGCCTTCCAGATGAACTATGAAGTACACCATGGTGGCAACTCGCTGAACAACGTCGCCAATTTACACTTGATCATGGCGATATCTAACTGTGAATACTTTGAAGTGCTGCTACCCGATACTGTGCAAAAACACGGTCTGATTAATGACATAGAAGTAGATGCCGACGGCTTGGTTCACGCGCATCAACAACCCGGATTAGGCGCTGAAATAGATTTTGAGTTGATTGAGCACAACAAGGTTGCAAATTTCTGACCTTCAAAGTTTAAATTTTAGTGACATAGGGGGAAACGTTGTTTGCATAGGCAAGCGTCCAATAGGGACGCCTCCTCAGCAAAACAGTTGAGATATTCTCTTCGGCACATCCTATTAGTAGTACCTAGGCTAAATATACAATTCATGGCATGCTGTTTAGTAACATGCAAATTTGAAGCATTTAGCTCTGTTAAATTTAAACACCATGATTTAGACGAATAATCACCAAAAATATCTTACTTCGCTTAGAGGACGGTTAAATGGAACTTTGGACATCTGCCACCCCCAACGGCTGGAAAGTCAGCATAATGATTGAAGAACTCATCGAAGCTGGAATAGATATGAGTCAAGTCAAAGTACGTAATATCAACCTTGCGAAAGGGGAACAATTCAGCGAAGAGTTCTCCGCGCATAATCCAAATCAAAAGATTCCTGTACTTATCGATAACGACAGAAGCGTCATGGAAAGCTGTGCAATATTGCACTACTTAGGTGAAAAGTACCCAACAGATTTACTTCCGGAAGGTGACCTCAGATGGAATATTATACCTTGGGTATATTGGCAAGCCGCGAATGTAGGACCCGCATTTGGAAACAAGTTAAGCTATACAAGATATATGGATTCCATTTCACCTGAAGAAAAAGCCCACCCTCTTGAAAGATTTGGTACAGAAGCGATTAGATTGGTCGGCATATTAAACGACCAGTTAAAAGAACAACAATGGCTCGCGAGCGACACCTTCACTATAGCTGACATTGCGCTTTATCCGTGGCTTCGCGCATGGAAGTGGAGCAAAGTAGATATAACTCCCTACCCACTCGTTATGTCTTGGATCGATCGAGTGCGCAGCAGACCCGGGGTTGGCCGCGGTCTGGCCTATGGCGTACCTGAAGGGGAAATAGACCAGTGGACAGAAGAGCGGAAAGCGCAATATCGAAGGAACGGCGCAATTATAGCAAACCCAAAGAGTTAATATTTATCTGAGGACAAACCCCTTTCAGCGCCCAGCTCCTCATGCATCGTCGAGCTGCGAAAGCCGTGCACATTAATCGATGCGGTGCGCGTGCCTAGTATCTGTGAAACAGTGCATCACTGGTTATTCGGACCCGGCCGCCATTACCTAATCTAACGCACGCATGAAATCACGAATCTCGGTAATAGCACTTGGCGCACTCGCCAGGTCAGCGTGGTCAACACCGGCTAGTTCAAGAAAACGAGCATTAGGAATATGGTCAGCAAGATAACGCCCCATATGCAACGGCACGGCCAAATCACCTGAAAAATGTATCACTAACGTCGGGCAGCTAACTTTGTGAAGCAGGTCCCGAACGTCAAGAGACTTCATGTACTCAACTATCTGATTCAATGAGCGACGGTCGGATAACAATTTCTCTAAAGCGCGATAGGTATCATCGGTCATCACATCACGGCTGATGCTTGGGAAAAATATGTCACGCGCCGCTCCTGTCGTCCAGTTCTGACTTAAATGGTTAAATGTCCTTTCCGACATGCCAATCGGATAGTCGTCTGATCGGCTAAAGCGCGGCGTAGTGCCAAACAGTATCAGTCCTCTAACCCTGTCAGGGTTTTCAACGGCATAACTGATGCTCATCGGTCCTCCCTCTGATATCCCCATCAATACAAACCGGTCAGATAACCCCGCATCGGCAACAGCACCGATATCTTTCACCCGCTCACCAAGCGAGGCGACTTCAGCAACAGGGTCAGATAACCCCTGGCCCCGCTTATCAAAATTTATCACTCGTGAAAATTTTGCTAGCCCTTTCATGGTATCGCGAATTGGCGGCAGATTAGAGAAGACATGTAAATTTGAAATAATACCAGGCGTGACGATTAAATCAGGAGATGTTTTACCCTGCTCAGTGAAAGCGATTTTGACACCATCAGAGTTGGCGAACTGGACTTTATGAGGTGAAGGCTTACTGAGTTCTGCTAGCGTAATTTCGTTCTGAGGCTTGTTGAAACCGAAAAGCCGAAGGACAAACCCTCGTCCAACCGTGCTGAGTGCACCAAAAATAACAAGCGCGGCAGCAATGCCACTGAGAATGCCTTCGTTTTCATCAAACCAAACCCATATTTCCATTTTTTAATCCGTAATGACATTTGCGACGCTTTCCTGAACATTCAGGGAACAAAGCAGCAAGGAACCAACACACTAAACCATGTTTTTCAAAGAAGTCCAAGATTATCTAACTAGGAACAGAAACCTCTTAGCGCATGGCTAGATTATATTTACAGCTTATGGCTGAAAGATTAGCTGCTGAAATTGCTACGGAACCACTGGGCGCGTCAAAAACAAACCTATTTGAATTGGAACAGTCTCAGTGATCTAAGACTCAACCGTTCGCAAATAGCTCCATCAATGTCGGTGGGCCCAGCACTAAAAACACAAAAAATGTATAGACCTCAACAAGATGCCAGTTTTGCGAGGTGAAACTCTGAAGTTTTACATCAGTCGACGTAAACGATATAACAATGGTGCAACAGTATAGGACGAAGCCGTAAAGCATCGTCCAGAGTCCTAAACCTAATGCATAGCCAGCTTCACTCCTAGGGTCATTACCTAGGCTAACAAGAATCCAAAGAATCGTTGCCATTGTACCCCCGAGTACCGCAATACTCGTCGCAATGATGGGTCCAGTTGCGGGTACGCTGTCTCCTCGCCACATGGCGAAGGAGGCTCCTAAGAAAGAAAGTGAAATCGCAAGCAAAAAAGGCAACTTATCAAAAAGAAATTCCAGACCAAGTAATAGTTCGAAATACAAAAACACACTGAAAAGAAAGCAGAGCGTGATAAGAATAGCTGCATTTAGGGTAATAGGTTTGTAAGCAGAAGTCTCGTTTCCGCCATTAGCAAAATAGCTCAACGCAGAAATCAGACCGCCGACAAAAGCGACGGTAAGCGCAGAGGCATAAGCAATGGAAACCGCCTCAGGATCAGAATCTGCAACAATCATCATCGAAAAATGCATACAAGAAAACAACAATCCTATGGGAATCGCAGAAATCATCAGAACAAATGACAAAGAAATTCGACTGCTCTTAGATAAAGCGAAACCGAAAATAAGTGTAATCAACGATGTTGGGACGCTTGTTATCAGCGCTTTAGCGGGGAGTAATTCGGACAGTGCATAAAACAAAATAGCAGCGCCTGCTAACAACAGGATTAATTGCAATTTAACGGTACTGCCTTTTTTTTTGGCGCTTTCAATTTCCATATTTACTTGAGCCTATGTCCGATGTCTCTTGAGAAATATTTAAGGGCGAATTTACCGTGCGCCAATATTTGCTGTTGGGAGAAACCGCTACGTGACCGTTATTTTTAAGTACTCAACCAGTCTCTTTAGAAGACTTCGGGCTAGCGTCGACTCCCCTTGGGCTTTCATTTTCTTCTTTCAAGACTACCAAATTTTTACACGATCTTCTGGTTTCAGATATAAAGCATTCTCAGGTTTAACCTCAAACGCTTCATACCATTCTGGCACATTACGTACTGCTCCATTTGCGCGAAACATCGACGGTGAGTGAGGGTCAGTTTCAATTTGACTACGCAGGGCTTCATCACGATATTCGGTTGCCCAAACTTGTCCAAAACCAAGAAATACGCGCTGCACACCACTAAAACCATCAATTACAGTCGCAGGTTCGCTTTCTAGTGAAATTTTATAGGCTTTTAAACCGATACTAATACCACCCAAGTCACCAATGTTCTCTCCGAGCGTAAACTCGCCGTTCACGTACAAATCGGGCAAGGCTTGAAACTGGTTGTATTGCTCAACCAATGCACGCGTGCGCGCTTTAAATTCGTTCAAATCTTTCTCAACCCACCAATTGCGAAGTACCCCATCGCCATCAAACGTGCTACCAGTATCATCAAAGCCATGGCCAATTTCATGACCAATAACTGCGCCAATCCCACCATAATTAACGGCATCATCGGCATTTAAGTCAAAGAAGGGTGGTTGCAATATCGCTGCGGGAAATACAATTTCATTAGCAGTTGGGTTGTAATAGGCGTTGACTGTTTGTGGCGTCATACCCCACTCAGTTTTATCAACAGGTTGACCTTGTTTGTTTAGCGCTCGCTGGTATGTCCAGAGCGAATAAGCGCGAAAATTACCCACAAGATCCTTAGCGTCAATATTGAGTGCAGAATAATCCTTCCAATCATCTGGGTAACCTATTTTGACGGTAAACTTAGACAATTTATCAAGGGCTTGGATTCGCGTTTCTTCGGTCATCCAATCTAACTCTTTGATGCTGACTTCATAAGCTTTGAGCAAGTTATCAACCAATTCAATCATCTTTTCTTTTGCTGCGGGTGGGAAATGACGCTTAACATATACTTGGCCAATCACCTCACCCAAGGTGCTATCTAGCACACCTGTAGCGCGACGCCACATAGGGCGTGGTTCTTCCACGCCGTATAAAACTTTGCTATAAAATTCAAAATCAGCTTGGTCAAATTGTTCAGTTAGAATACCAGCAGAATTATTCAGCAAGCTCCATTGTAGGAAAATTTTCCAATCAGCAACGGAAATATCAGCAATCACAGCATCAATGTTTTGCAAAAAGTCTCTTTGCATAATGATCAGCTTTTCAGGCGTATCGAATTCTGTCGCTGTTAAATAACTATCCCAATCGAACAAGGGCATCATGGCTTTCAATTCATCCAATGTGACGCTCTGATAGTTTTCAGCCCAATTGCGCTTTTTTTCTTTTGTCATGTGCAAGCCAGCGATGCGTTTTTCTATGGCATAAACCGTTGCAGTTTTTTCTGCGGGAGCTTCCATATTCGCTAACGTAAATATTCGCTCAAGATGCGCTTTATACTCGTCACGAATATCGTCCGACACTTTGCCTTCAGCAAAATAGTACTCACGATCGGGTAAACCTATGCCACCCTGCCAAACATATAGCCCGTAATCGTTAGGTGATTTAAAATCGGCTTCTTGAAAAAAGTTAACCGGTATAGACAAGGAGTAGCGGTTTGCGAAGCCAAAATAACTTGCTAAGTCGCTATGTGACTCAATAGCGTCAATTCGCTCGAAATCACTTTTGAGCGGCTTTAAACCAGCAGCATTACGTTTTTCCATATCCATGTAAGCCGTGTACATGTCGCCTACTTTCTGTTCATCTGTACCTTTTGCAAATTCTCCCTCGGAAGCTTCGCGGATAATTGCTATTACGTCTTCTTGTGCGTCATCAGACAATTTAGCGAATACACCATAGCTAGATCTGTCTGCCGGAATTTCAGATCTCTCTAACAACTTACCATTCACGTAATGGAAAAAGTCATCACCAGGTTCAACCGAGGTATCCATGTTTTCGACAAACACACCAGATAAGAGTGGCTGCTCTTGAGCGACGATCTTTGTAACTTCAGATTTTTGAGTTTCCGACGTGTTCGAATCACAAGCCGCGAATAGAATTGTGGAAGCAAGTGCAATAGCACTAATTTTACTGTTCATTGCGTTACCCATGAGAGTTTCCTTAAGGTTAGCATTCTGCCATCTTATACCGATTAAAAAAGCCGCTTTTTACAGTTCGTCACGTGTTTTACTCAGTCACAGGCACTTTTGACAAAATTCTCGCCGCTGCCTTGGCCAGTTATTTTGGATTAGGGGTTGTCTTTCACATTGTAATCTCGCCGCTGTCGTTCCTGAATTGTTAAGCCTTTACGTTTCAATGCTAGGATTTATTTCGGTGGATCGATGTTCCTCATCAATTCCATCCTCCAGTTCCTCACTCCTAAAATTACACTGCGCTGCAGTTTCGTTAACGAAAATGAACTGTATTTTAGAGCATGCCTTTGCTCTATTTGTTATTGGCCGATATCAGCGTTATAACTTCTTGTAGGACCGTTGATCGCAGTTTTTTGAAATGCATATTGTGCATATAACGACCGTAGAGTATGTTTATTTTGGGCATTCAGCCCGTAAAAAAATAAAAGGGATTCATATATGAAAAAAATATTGGCTATATTTCTCGCGACTTCTGTCAGCTTAGCCGTTCAGGCTGATGGCCATTCTAATTCAACACCCGGTCCGGTTGAGACTTGGAACTGCGTTCTAAACGAAGGCAAATCTATGGACGATGTGCGCAAAGTGGGCGCGATGGTTGCGGAGGTAGCTAAAGCCGCTGACGACCCTGTAGCTCAGTGGATATTTGCGCCATTTACTGGAGATATGACGACCGGAAGATTTGTGCTTATGACAGCGTGGGCTAACTTTCCTTCGATGGGCACGTCATTTGGCAACTTCTTTACCGATGGTGCAGGAGACAAAGTAATGCAAGTTTGGGGCGACACCGCAACTTGCGAGACCAGAAACCTTTATACCGTCGAAGAATTGCACAATTCGATTGAGCAGTAATCGCTACCAGCTTGAATACAAATTGAAGTAAAAGGTTACCCCCTCGGACATTGGTTTGAGGGGGCCATGGTATTACCAACTTTCTACCAGCCAGCAACCGCAGGCTGGCTATTTGTTGACCAACAATAGCTTTGTGTTTTTAAATTGTCTCAACGTTAATAGCCTGGGTCGTCCAAGAAATGTAGATAATCAGAGCATTTTTCGGCATCTTCTAAACTCACCAACGCCCTACCAGAATTAGATTATTGAATATCGCGGATAAAAATGAGATTGTGACAACGTTCGTGAAGTCAGTTACGTGTTAAACAACTCAATAGCAAGGAGAATCATGAAAACACTAATTTTAGTTATCTTCGCCACATTTACTGCCTCTGCTTATTCGGATCACCATGAGAGTGCACCGATGTCTACGGATGGCGCATTTACAACCTTACAAGTTGCCGCGCCAGACATAGCCAAATACAGACAGACTCTTATAGACAACCCTTCGGCCTTTAAAGCAACGGGTACAACTGCTGCTGGCATTTGTGTCACGAATAGTGGGCAAGACTACGTGGGTCAAATGATGGTTTGGAGTGCGTTTCCAAATGTTGCTACGGCTTTGGCAGCGAGTACAAAATATAACCCTCAGCAAGCGCCTGAAAGTTATTCTAGCCTAAGGGAAATCAAATACGGCGTTACTTGGAAACCGATTACCCCCTTTAGGCTTGAGCCAGGCTATGAAAGGGTGCAAAGAATAAAAGTATCCTCTGAAAACATGTCCGCGTTTTTAGAGGCCGTGAATGATTTAGAGAAAGCCATCATCAAAGCCGGGCATCCCAATTTCTACAATGGGGCCTTTGTTTTAATTGGTGGAGGTGAGCGTGACGTTGGAACCGTCATACTTCGCTCTATCGTTAGAGACGGCAATGCTATGGGCCTGCTATTTGACGAATATTTTGCGGGCGACGCTGGTTGGGAAGATGAATGGGCAAAAATGCTTTCCCTGGGCGAGATCGTCTCAGACAATATGGAAGTTTGTGAGCAGCTTTATTTCGGTGATTAACCATCACGAAACACTAGGATGTCAGACGGCATCCTAGTGTTTTCTTGACTTTGCTGCACTGCGGATCATAAACGCGATGACTTCGGTGCAATATTTTAGGGACCCACCCCCCTCTCTTACTCCGGTCAAGACAAATTTAGTCTCTATTGGCTTTTCAGCTTTGGATATTGCAGTCTGACTAAACATGCCTAGGCGGTAAAGAAGTAGCCTCGGGCAACACCTGCGTCGTCATACACAGGTTCCTCTATGTCAACTCGGTATTTTTTGATAACTTTTGTCGTCGATTTTCGAGAGAAAGTGCTGAGGTAAGCGCCCATATCACGGTACCAATGGGTGTTTAGATGAGCGTCAAGCGTGGCTTCAGAGGTCCATTCTTCGTAGACCCACACTCGTCCCGGCGTCAGATGGTCTTCAGTCCAAGAGTAGGCAATGCAGCCCTCTTCCGCCAAAGCACCCTCAATATGAGCCCTTGCACCGACCAAAATAGCAGGTACTTGTTCAGGGTTTTCAAATTCAACGTATCCAGAAATGATGACAGTCATAATGAGTCCTTTTAATGTTTATAACCAGCAGGATAACGTCGCGTGCGGCAAACTTAAAGATAGCGCGAAAATGATTTTACACAGCAGTTATCCCCGATTTTGAAAGTAGCCCAATTGGGATTTTGAGCCATTTAGAAATTGGAAGACCACTTTCTGTAAAAAATAGTCAACGTCTGAAGCACGCATTGTCTATTACATAGAGTCTGGCAAAGTAATCACTTAAATTAGCCCTCGACAGAAGCTGTTCGTGCTGATGTGGTATTTGCTGCTTATTTGTCCTATGCTTTTTTAACTAACAGGGGGCGTAGAGCCTGATACTTTAATAGAGGAAATTGAGATGAAGAATAAAATCCTTAGCTTACTAGCCGCTGGCTTAATGTTGACGGCAGGCCTGCTGCAAGCTGCGCCAACAGTACTGGTATACGAATGGGCGGTACAGGCAGGCAAGGCTGGCGAGTTTGCTGCCGCGCTGGATACCCTACAAAAGAGCAAAGTGGCCAAAGACCGAACTGCGCAGCTTCACTTAGAGGCCATTGGCTTCAATGGCGCTAACCCAGCGACCCACCGGATCGTCGTTCTGTACCCAAGCATTGCGGAAATGGAGAGCTGGAACAAAAAGTTTGCAGGCTCCGATGCAGGTAAGGCTTTTAGGGAATCCACAAGCAGCATAGCGTCGCCTGTTGCTCAATATATGGAGCAGCCACTTGCAAGCTGGGGCACAGTTTCAAACGACGACAAGGTGTTCGACGTTGTTCGTTTGCAAGTCAGTGATGCTGCCGCAACGGCAGCCGGGTTAGATGCTCTGATGACGGCATCCGAATCAAAAGACTTCCCGGGTCAGATCTGGCTGATACAAGTGCTTCGCGGTAACGCAGCCCCTGACGGCAGGGTCACGCACCAGATAGTGGTTGGTTATGAATCTTTGGCGGAGATGGAAGCTTGGCAAGACTACATGGTCACAACCAACGCATGGCAAACATGGGCTGGTGTTGCGCAGGATAGCTTTACCGTGACTAACAGGTTTACTGTTAATTGGCTGTCAGTATACGATCACAACTACACCTTAGAGGACTTCGACTAGTCTTTGACTAAGGGCGCCTTCAGAGCAAAGCTCTGGGCGCCTACTTAGCATCAAGGCGTTCCAAATTGCTCACAGGCCGGATACCTGAAGGAACCACTCTAAAGGTCGATACTTATAAAAAAATCTCAGAAACAGTGAACAATGGACTTACGAGTGGTAACAACGCCTATGTCAGCCTTAAAATAAGCGGCAGATGTATGGTCTAAGGTACTTGTCACTTAAGTTGCTGTCGCTGAAACGGTGGTCACTGGCCTAAACGGCTAAAGCAAAAGCCGTTTTAATACATTATCAATGTACTCATCGTCAGCATCATTACTAAAACCTGGCCCTCCTGCTAGGTGCCCGTAAACAGAAGGTATAACGTTTAACTCAGCATTTGGCATGAGGTCTACTTCCAGCTCATTGTCCGCTGGCGGGAAATAAAGGTCGGTCTCTGAAGGCATCACGATAGCCCGGCAATGTATCGAAGAAAGCGCTTTTTCCAGATCACCGTTAAAACTTGGGTGATTACTTAAATCGGCACTTTGCCAAGTATCAAGCATGCCCAATAAGTCATTTGCATCATTCTTTGCAAAAACCTGATGCGCTGTATTCAAGAACTCTTCCATGTTCTGCAACGCTTCGCCACCAAAGGTGAGGTCCAAGCTTTCACGATAGTAGGTTTGAGAAGCAAACCAACCCGCATAGATTGTAGAGAATGCTTTAAGCCCTAATGCGGGCGGATTTTGATATTCGCCGTCTTGAAAATCTGCATCAGCTGTGAGTGCACATTTTAACCCTTCTAAAAACAACCAATTGTGTCTGGAAGTCCGCGCTGAGCCGCATATCGGCGCAATCGCCTCAACCATTTGGGGATAAAGCGCTCCCCAGTGAAATGCTTGTTGCGCGCTCATAGAGAAACCAGCAACTAACCTAATTTTTTCAATGCCAAACTTACCCGTCAAAAGCGCGTGCTGCGCTATCACATTGTCGTAAACATTGATCCTTGGAAATCTCGGCCCATCTTGCGGGGCCGGCGTGTTGCTGGGTGAGGAAGATAAGCCATTACAAAACATATCAGGAACGACAATGAAGTACTTATCAGGGTCCATCGCTTTTCCTGGACCTATTGCGCCTCGATTATCGTCGTGTCGCCCTGAATACCAAGTGGGGTAAAGAATCACATTGGTCTTTGCCGCGTTCAGACTTCCGTGCGTTTCATATGACAATTGGGCGTTCGCGAGGACCTCTCCTGACTGGAGCCTAAAATCACCTAACTCAAATATGCCTTCCACGTTCAACCCCTTTTTTATTTTGATGTGCGCTGAAAAATAAGTACTACGGACCAGTATGTAATAGCGACACCGAAGAATAAGGCGAATAAATCACATTATTGGAACAAGGGTCAAGCGTGTGCTTATAAGATTTGCACGTCAACTGATCGCGTTTAAGCGAGTCGTTAACGTGAGACCCTTCGCCGCGGAAACATGTGCCCCATCATTCTCGCTACCAAACTTGTAATTATACGCTGCAACCGACGATGACATGCTGAGAACAAGCCTAGCCTCGTGCTTTTGCCTTACCTTCACTTACATAACTTTCGATATATTTACCGCTCTCGCTTGCAGAGTCCCGAAAGCCTAACGGTTTTTCTTGCGCGCCTTCGAAATTCTATGCACTATATCCGCACGCCTGAGAAACGGGCCTAATTTTTTGAACTAGGAAGATCAAATCGATCCGAAATGTAGCGACTGCACATTATCTGATCGGCAATATCAATAGAGGGGAAAAAATGAAATACCGAAGTCTAAGGAAAAGCGTGTTTGGCAAAGAACTATTGCCAAGCACACTCATCGCTGTCTTCGCCGCAACGGCTACTGCACTTCCCGCAGTATCGTTTGCCGAGTCGAATGATGATGATATGGAAATCGTAACTGTCGTAGCCCGGAATACTAAAGAATCACTCCAAGATGTACCGGTGGCTGTCACAACGATCAGTGATGACGTCATGAACGCCTACCGTATAGATGAGGCAACAGACCTGATCAGCATGGTACCGGCTCTGAATGTATCTGTTGGGGGTTCTGGTGCTGGGGCGCAAATCACATTACGCGGTGTTGGTTCATCGTTTATCTCAAATGCATTTGATTCAGCGGTTGCACTCAACTACGACGGCATATCCGTCAGCACGCAACGTTTGCTGCAAAGTGCCTTTTTCGACGTCGAACAGATCGCGCTCCTGAAGGGGCCGCAATCTCTCTATTTTGGAAAAGCGGCGTCAGCCGGCGTGCTCTCATTACGCTCCGCCAACCCAACCGATGAGTTAGATTACGGCTTCAAAACTTCCTACGAGGGACAGGAAGAAGGCACAACATTCGGCGGCTTCGTATCCGGGCCAATCAGCGATACCCTAGGCTATCGGGTTGCAGCCGAAATACAAGACATCAATAAATTTGTAGAAATTGCTCCCGGAAATCCAACTGCTCAACCAGAGCGTGGATTAGAAAACTTGATTACCCGGGTGACTTTCCAGTGGGAACCTGTCGATAATTTCGATGCGAATCTAAAGATCAATTACAATCGCCAGCGCTCAGATTCTTTGAATAGTAATCTCGACATTTTCTGCGGCGGAGACGGTAGACCAGACCCATCGGTTATACTCGGCGGTGCCCTAGGCGGCGTACCGGGGTTCGATTTGTTCGAACCAACACATGATTGTAACCTCACAGATGGCAAATTTGTCGGTCCAGATGGACACCCATTGCTCACATCGGTACCCACAGGTTCGCCAGGTGAAGGTCGAGACATTCGTCTAGCTTACAACGACACCGATACGTTCTTTACTCGCTTAGAAATGAACTATGCGCTTAACGAGTCTTTAAATATTACCGCTCTCGTTGGCTATGTAGACCTTGATAACGAGTACAACGATACGTTTAACTCTACGGGTCAACTTCCAGATGGCAGTGCTGCTGGATTACCTGCTCCGTTCCTTAACACCCTGCAGCAGACGACATTTGAACTGCGTCTTGCCAGCAATAATGATGGCGCATTCAACTACCAGGTTGGCGCATTCTGGGAAGATAGGGACATAGGGCACAAGACATCTCAGAATGCCTTCAACCCATCTCTACTCGGCGCAATTGGCTTTGGACCTGATCCCGCAACAGGATTTACCTTTGACTGGTTAGCCAATAGACCTATTCAAGCGGAAGCTGTGTCTATATTTGCTAGTGCCGAATATCAGTTCTCGGAAAGTTGGCTGCTGTCCGGTGGCTTACGCTGGACAGATGAAGAAAAGACGACCTCCGTAGGCTTCCCGTTTATTCACTCCGGTGTCGCGGCGCTAGGGCTCACAGCAATTGCATCGGGTTTTCAATCTGGTGATGTCGAGTTTCAAGACGACAATATATCTCCGGAACTGGTCTTGACCTATGTGTTGAATGACTCTATCTCGATTTATGGCGCCTACAAGGCAGGTTTTAAGTCAGGTGGCATTGACAACAATACGCTGCCAACGGGTTCTCTTGTACTGAATCTGAACGACCCTGACCCGGCTGTGCGAGAAGCTTCTGGCGATGTACTGCGGTTTGCCTCTGAAGAGTCGGACGGCGGCGAAATCGGCTTCAGATCTTTGTTGCTCGATGGAGACCTTTTGCTCAACGTGACGGCGTATCACTACGTGTTCGAAAATCAACAAGTACAGAACTTTGATCCCGCGATTTTCGCGTTTGATACAACTAACGCGGGCGAGCTCACCACCGCAGGTATCGATGTCGACTTCATGTGGAACACACCGATATCCGGAATGACTGTCTCAGGTTCCTGGGCTTTCTTAAGCTCTGAGTTGACTGGCGATCTCGTGATTGCATCAGGTGCAAATTTGCGGGGACGTGAAGCAGGTTTCTCACCAGACCTATCGGGTAACATCGGGGTAAACTGGGAAACAGCCATCGGTAACTCTCTGATGCTCAATATCAACTCGAACCTTGCCTACAAAGGAGATTACTTCGTCGGGGGAAGCTCAGTGGAGCCATTTCACCCTGTTACCAACCCACTTGGTGATCTTGTACAAGAAAGTTTCACGCAACTTGATTTAAGAGTCTCGCTATATATGCTTGAGGAAAAGTGGCAAGTTTCGCTTATCGCGCGTAATTTCTTTGATGAGCAATACTTCACGTTTGCTGGTCCAGCACCCTTTAGACCTGCCACTGGCGATGACCAGTTAGTTGGTTTGGGTCGAGGTCGTCAGATCTTCGCAGAACTGTCTTACAACTTTTAGAAAAGCACCCGCTAAGTACCAACTCGGGCTCGGCAGCAAATGCCGGGCCCGATTCACTCAGCAATCAATATCTCCTCTACTCTGCAGCAACTTTTCTATCATTCTCTTTGCGTTACGCCTATTGCTAATCGAGCAATTTCCTTAAGGCGTAAGTTGAGAATGTATTGAACCCGTCACCTGAATTGCACCGACAGATAATAAACGTCCACTAAACTGCAAACCGGTGGTGCCTCAACTAAAACGCATCTTCTAATCTATAAAACAATTATCACAATTAAGATCAGTATTAAATCGCATGATAGGCATCAAGTAGTTGCTGCTTTTCGTCCGCTGACAAATAGGTTGCCTGTCGAAAGAAACGGGCGAGATCCCGCTTCTTTCTTACGACGCCAAAGGTCGCCTTTTCAAGGTCGATAAGATGCACACTGTAGTCACTCATTTGCACCAGAATATGCTCGTCGATCAGCGAACCGTGAACCCATCGCCCTTTATGTAGCTTTGCGAACACGCGCCCCACATTCTGTATAAGCAGTTGACGTTGCACACCCTTCGTATTAATTGCATCCGATAGCGGTAGCGCGTTTTCAATTTCGGCCAGCACCAACTCAACGTCATTACCCGCCTCTTTATAGGAAACGATATCAGGCACTGGCACACCAAGAATTTTACAAGCCTCAAGCGCGCGCTTCTCGCACCTTAACATTGGCGTTAGTCTATAGAACCGCCACGCAGCTCTTCTTTGGTAGTGACTCTGTCGTTTTACATAAACTGTTATGCCATCGCGTCCCCAGGGTTTCCCTGAACCCTTGAATACGACACTTTCGCCCTTTCCGCGGCGACTCTGAGCGGGTTTAACGAGCGTCAGGTCATCCGGGGACATTACGTTCCTTCAATTTGAAGTAGGTATAACCGCCACATGGATACCATTGGCCAGACATCGTAGTGGTCTACGATCTTGAACCCTGCGTCAAGAAACTCAGGTTCAATCTCATCACTGCGGCGGCAGATACGTTTGCCGTACCCTGACACAGCGGGAGGTGGCGGTTTGTTTCTTCGCCGAAAGCTGGCCAGGTTCCCATTAGTCCACAGGCTAATAGCCACATGTTTACGACTAACTCGCTTAAGTTCATTTAGCGCCTGCATCCTGTCTTCCTTCATAGACAAATGATGAAAGAATCGCAGGCAGGCAATAAAGTCTATGGAGTTATTTGGCATTTCTATATCGAAGGCTGAGGTATGCAAAACGCTAACTGCATCATCTGGGCGCGCGTGCTTCGCAACCTCCAGCATACCCGTACTTGCATCCGCTGCGGTTAACTCCGCAACGCCGCAATCGCGAAAGACAGAAAGGAATCTTCCGGTTCCACAGGGAATATCCATGGCGCTTTTTGGTCTGCCAGACTTCTCTATCGCTTTTCTTAAAACCGCCTGTTCTTGACGCGTTGTCAGACGCGTGCGTAAGTTCTTATCATGATGTGCAGAGTAATTCTTTGCACGATCTCCCAAGTAGTGGTCATGTTGATCAATCGATTCAGTCATCAGGTCATTTACCTATATCGCTAGCTTTATTAGCCCAGCATTTCCTCGGCATATTCTTTGATCAATTGATAATTAGCCTTACCGTTTGGCGCTCGCTCTAAGCTTGCTCGCGACAGTATTCGCTTGGGCACTTTATAAGCTGCCAGTTCTTTTCGGGCAAAATCTCTGAGTTCTATTTCTTCCATTTCAAAGCCATGATTGAGTTCGACAACGGCAGTGATTGCCTGCCCCCATTTCTCGTCAGGCATGCCAATCACCAGACAATCGGCAACACTATCATGCCCTTTGAGCGCTTCTTCTACTTCTTCTGGGTAAACTTTCTCACCCGCAGTGTTAATACAGTTACTACCACGACCGAGCAGCGTCAGACTGCCGTCTTTTTCAACCTTTACCCAATCTCCAGGAATAGAGTAACGAACACCATTGATCACCTTAAATGTCTTGTCCGTTTTTTCCTGATCTTTGTAATAACCATCGGGTAGAAAGCCACACACGGCGACCATGCCAGATTCCGACGATCCAGGCTGCACTTCTTCCTCAGCTTCGGTGAACACCTTACACGAAGGCCCGAGCACAAATTTCGCCACTTCGATAGTCGCATCTTTGGTCATTACAGAACTGCCCAAGCCGATCGCCTCGGAGGACGAAAAAGCATCGACTAACATCAGATTTTGATTGTGTCGAAGCAGCCCCGCTTTGATATCTCGGGTCCACATTACACCACTCGACGTCATCGCCATGACGCTTGAGAAGTCATATTTACCTGGGCTCGCGTCCATCGTCTCGACAAGGGGTCTGGCAAAGGCATCGCCGACGATTGTTACCGTGGTTGCTTTGTATTTATCAATCGCTGAAAGCGCCATCTCGGCATCAAAGCTCTTGTAAGGCAAGGTGACGCAGGTGCCTCCCCCCATCATGGCGTTAATCGCAGACATCATTCCAGTACCATGCATGATCGGCGGCAACGGCACATTCACTGGTACAATCGGTGCCTGCCTAATTCGCGCTAGAAGGTCCTCCAGACCTTCACACGGTGGCACACCTGCGTTGGCATTGCCGCCACCGCCCAGCGCGTTCCAGAGCGAATGGTGCGCCCACATAACCCCCTTGGGCATACCAGTAGTACCGCCGGTATATAAGAACAACTGGTCAGTGCCAAAACGCTCAATACCGAGTGGCTTGCCATCTCCTTCGGTGGCCAACGCCTCATAAGAGATAGCGTCGTCATTACCACTAAATCCATCGGCAACCTCCACCCACTGGGTGACCTTTGGCAGACTGTCTTTTATGGCACTAACGTGACTTGCAAATTCAGCGGCGTAAATACATACCGTTGCGTCAGCATTATCCATCAGATAGACAAGTTCTTTGGCGACGTATCGGTAGTTTACGTTCACATGGGTTAATCGGCCTTTAAACGAGGCTGCTAAACCCTCGGGATATTCGCGGCGGTTACGCATATAAATGGCGATTTTGTCACCGGCGACCGCTCCACCCTTGAGTAGATTAGCGGCAAGATTATTGGTGCGTTTCGTGAAATCTTCCCAGTGCGTTACGTCATCACCGTGAATCAGCGCTGGTCGATCTCCGGGCACAACATCTGCTAAGGCGTCAAGGATATCGCCGTAGTTCCATTGATAATTGCCCTCACTAACTGTTGTCGCTATATCACCCAATGTTTTCTCCCTTTTAATTATATTTTTTTATGTCTTGTGCACATCCGCCTGGAAATGCTCGTGCTAAGCGCTTGTTATCACATGACAACTGATTTACTTTGACTGATGGTCTCATAGATGAACTTTTGAACACAACAATCCCACGCCGTAGAGAGGCATTCAAGGGTCTAGAGCAATATGACAAGACAAATTATTGCGTTCGATAACGAACAAATTCACGCAGGCAACAAGGGCTTGGCAATCGATCATGACGCCGTTACCAAGCGCGTTGATGCGCTACTCTCGACCATGACACTAGCTCAAAAAATCAATCAGATCCGCGGATTGCAACCAGAGACAATCGATGGGCTCTACTATGCCGGTGAAGACAATGATTTGAATATAGCCCCATTCAAAATGGTTGATGGCCCCAGAGGTGCTCGAACCGGCAATGCTACCGCATTTCCAGTCGCTATTGCCCGAGCCGCCACATTTGACGTCGCTCTTGAGCGTCGTGTCGGCATGGCAATCGGGCGTGAGGTTGCGGCGCGAGGTGGCAACATATTGCTGGCACCGACGATTAACCTGTTGCGGCACCCCGGCTGGGGACGCGCCCAGGAAACCTATTCCGAAGATACTTACCATACCGGTGCCATGGGCGTGGCGTTCGTATCCGGCACCCAAAACTATGTTCTGGCAAGCCCGAAACACCTTGCGGTAAACAATGTCGAAATAACCCGTTTTGATATGAGCGCAGATATCTCTGCGCGCGTACTGCATGAGGTTTATTTGCCACACTTCAAACGCTGCGTGATTGAAGGCGCTGCAGCATCAATCATGAGCGCTTATAACAAGGTTAACGGCGTTTACTGTGGTGAAAATGAAACTCTATTAACGACAATTCTTCGGGATAACTGGGGTTTCAGAGGCTTCGTCGAATCTGATTGGTTTCTGGGAGCCAGATCTACGGCAGCCTCACTCAATGCCGGTATGGACATCGAAATGCCTACTGGTTTTAGGTTCAGTGACGAAAAAATCCAAAGCGCCATTGAAAATGGAGAGCTAGACGAGGAAACCATTAGCCGTGCAGCCGCAAGAGTTTTGCATCAAAAAATTGGCTGGAACCTCGAGGCAATGGCCGAAGATGCGCCGAATGCCAATGTTATAGAATGCGCAGCGCATCTGTCTCTTGCCCGAGAAGTTGCGCAGAAGTCGATGGTACTGCTTAAGAATGAAAACAAGGTATTACCCATATCTGCCGCCACAACAGGCGCGCAACCAACAGATAGCGCGCCGCCATTGAGCATCGCCATTGTGGGTCCTCTTGCAAACACGATAAATCTTGGTGACCGTGGGAGCAGCATGGTGACTCCGACTGAAGCAATCACGCCGCTTGCGGGTATCCTCAGTCATATAGAAGATCACGGCTATCACTGCACGGTAGATTTTGTGGAAAATGAGTTTTCCTGTCTCGAGCACTACGATATATGCATCGCTGTTGTTGGTTTTACCTACCGAGAAGAAGGCGAGTTTATCCCGACCCAACAGGTCGAGGCCGGCAATGATGGACTCGCTCGGGGTGGCGATCGAGAAAACCTGACCCTTCCCGACGGTCAACGCGCAATCATTGAAGCCGCGATCAAGCACGCTAAAAAAACCATTGTCGTGCTAGAAGGTGGCAGTGCTGTACAAGTCAGGGATTGGATAGACAAAGTAGATGCCCTTCTCATGGCCTGGTACCCCGGATGCCGGGGCGGTGAGGCGATTGCTGACGTGCTTTTTGGCGCGATAAATCCTTCTGGTAAACTGCCGGTGACGATACCGAAGCATCTTGATCAATTACCCCCGTTCGACATGGCATCTCTGAACGTCGAGCATGGTTTCTTGCAAGGATATCGATTTCTTGGAAACACCGAGCCTGAGTTCCCATTCGGATTTGGGCTGAGTTACACCCGGTTCACGCTTGATGGTTTGTACCTCCGAAGGCACGACCACGGTTTTCAGATAACAGTGGATGTCACCAACATTGGCGATGTTGCAGGTGCGGCCGTACCGCAGATTTACGTCTCAAATAGCAACTCAGCAATCTTACGTGCCAATATCACGATGAAAGGATTTGGCCGGGTCAATCTTGAGCCTGGGGAAAGTGCGTCTGTTATCTTTGAAGTCACAGATGAGGCGCTAGCCTACTACGATGAAGCGTCAGCGTCCTGGCGTATGGAATCTTGTGAATATACCTTTAGTTGTGGTTTTGATTCCGCAACGATGTTGCTAGGGGCGAGCTGGCGCTATGATAAAAATACAACGGCGACCAATGCCGAGGGTGTCTGGCAACCCGTTTAACGTACGGTAATCCTCGGACCGTCGTCAGCACCGTGATTTTTGATGCTTCCAATAATCTTCGCATCCAAACATCCTGACGCGTTAAGTTGAGCAACTAGATCTTCCGCACTTGCTGAATCAACAGCCGCTAGCAGGCCCCCTGCGGTTTGCGGGTCAAACAGAATGGGAAACGCTGGGTGGTCAGTAAACCCGTCAATACCGGGGGTTGAACGCTGATTCGCATCGTGGAGTGTGCTCTTAACCCCAAGCTTATTGATACTTTCCCGCGCGCCTTCGAGCAGAGGCAGTTGATCCAAGTTGATTTCGGCGTGAAGATCATCAGACTTCAACATTTCCATCAGATGACCTGCCAAACCAAAACCTGTCACATCCGTGCATGCGTTAGCATCTTTTAGAATGTGAGCTGCATCCCGATTGGACGTCAGCATCATTTCAGTCGCCTGCTGAATCCATTGTCCTTCGGCCTTGTACTGCATATTCGCGGCAAACAGAGTGCCAGTACCCAGAGGTTTGGATAAAATCAACTTATCCTCAAGTCTTGCACCTTGCTTTGCACGTTTGTTAGCGTCTGTTATGCCACCATTGATAGTGCCGGGCCCCAAATTGGACGACCCTTCTTTACCATCGATTAAACCGTTAACCGCAAAACCAATTGAAAGCTCAGCGCCTTCCGATGTATGCCCACCGATAAGTTTTACACCTTCTTTCTTCAACTGATCAATAATCCCGGCCATAATCTGAGTTAACAGGGCTTTGGATCTATCAGGTTTTGCATGGGGTAGCGTGATAATCGCCAACGCGGTCACTGGTTGACCTAACATTGCGTATATGTCGCTCAACGCATGGTTAACCGCTACTTGGGAGAAAACATAAGGATCATCAATAAACGATTTGAAGGAATCAACAGTATGAAGCATCATTTTTCCTGCTGGAACTTCGAAAATCGCGGCGTCATCGAGACCATCAACATCAACATCGAGATCAAACAGCACATCTCTCAGCAAGTCTGCACTGACTTTAGATCCACATCCGCCACATTGCATCTGATCGTCGAATTCGGCTAGCAAGCCTTTTGGTTTGGTTCTTTTCATCTTCGGTAACGATGAAAACCTCGCCATAAAGCCACGGTCGATCCAATCTTTCCAACGCCAGATTAATCGCCCCTCGACACTCCAGCCATGTTTCGATGCAATGGCATACTTTTCGCCGGTCGCCAGCAGCGACAAAAATGACTGTTGGGGCTTGAAGGCTTTTGGCGCTTTACCAGATAACAACCGCGCAATATTTTCAAATAGAGGCCGCCCCTGGCGAACCGCGAAAACGCCAGCTTTTGGGCGCGGGTGTTTCATGACATCGGCGACATCACCTACCGCAAAAATGTTAGGGTAGTTTGTTGACTGAAGCGTGGGTTCAACCGATAGAAACCCTTTTTCAGTTAATGCGATACCAGTACCCGCCAGCCAGGACTGCCCCGCCGCTGATGTCACCCAAAACACCTCATCAACTTCTAATTGATCTCCGGATCGCGTCAGCAAACATTTTTTGTCACGATCAGTCTCCGTGATTGCTTCAACACGACAGCCAGTTTGGAGTTTGATGCCTGTCGCATTTAATCGATTGGTCACCCTCTCACGTGTCTTGTCGTCATAGCCCGATAATATCTCTGCACCATCAACGAGGAGATGAATACCAGGTTGCTGTTTCAATCTGTGAGCGATAGCGAAACAAAGTTCAACCCCGCCAGCGCCACCGCCAACCACGGCAACCTGTTTTACCAGGCCCCGTTCCCATCGTTCCAGAAACTGCCGCCATTGCGCGAGAAATTTGTTAATAGGTTTGACCGCTATCGCATGTTCTGCTGCACCAGGCACATCAGAAACAGCGGGTGTAATACCAATATCGATAGAAAGTAAGTCGTAGTTAAAATCAGCTCTGCCTTTGCATTTAACGACTTGCATCACCGGATCAATATCATAGGCAGCTGCGCGAATAAATCTGGCACCTGCGAATTTACAAAGAGGTACTAGATCAATGTGTATTTCTTTTTCTGAATAGTGACCTGACACAACCCCCGGCAACATGCCTGAATAAGCCGTCAAAACATCTGGGGTGATCAGCGTTACCTGCAGACCCGGAATAGGATTCATACCCAACATGCGTAGCAAAAGCACATGGCTATGACCGCCACCGAGCAGTACGAGATCCCTTGCGATTGGCGTCGTATTCATCTGAGGGTCATACCGCAGAACGCAAACGTGCTTTCAGGAATTCTCCCAGTTTAACGATAGCGGCTTTACCCTCAGGCACGCGGGAAGCCAATATCTGCCATACGTGGGGCATTTTTGGCCATGTCTCAAGCATCGCCTCTCCACCTCCATCTACCATTTTTGTCACCAACCGTTGTGCGTCACTGAGCAGAATTTCTGATTCGCTCACCTGCACAAACGTTGCTGGCAAGCCGCTAAGGTCAGCAAACAAAGGCGACGCCAGAGGGGCCGTGTGATCACTTTGTCCAAGGTAGTGATCAGCCGTTTTCTTTAATGCGCCAGCGGTCAACATCACATCGCTGTCGGCGTTTGCCCCAATTGAATCGCCAGATAGAGAAAGATCCGTCCAGGGAGACAATAGAATCGAGCAATTAGGCATAGGCATTCCTAGATTTTTGATATTCACCAGGGTTGCAACGCTCAAGCCTCCACCTGCGGAGTCGCCTCCGATCGCGATCTTATCTGGAGTGGTGCCTTGGGCTAACAACCAACGATAACATTCAATCGCATCTTCAAGGGCTGCGGGAAATGGATGCTCGGGTGCGAGTCGATAATCCACCAGTAGCACCCTGACATCTCCAGCTTCCGCAAGGCGCCAGGCGACGTCCCTGTGACCATTTAACCCACCAAATACATAGCAACCGCCATGAAAATAAAGGAGCACAGGTTTTGTGCTCGCCTCTTCCATTTGAATCCATTCACAAGGGATAGAAGCACCCGATGTACGAGGGATATTCAGCGGTGTCACGATGACATTGTCTGGCGTTTTCGCCGAAAGCCCTTCCGCCTTCGCCATGTTCTCTCTGAACTGTACAACATCCTCAAGGCTGTCAAGTTGCTTTTTAATGGTCCTACGCAATACCGCGCTCATTAGTGCTGATCTGATACTCACCTTGCTTCCTGATAATATGTGTTTGTGTATTGTACCGCCTTGCTGAAGGCGGGGATATTCTGAACGCGCCGGACTATTGAGTCTCCTGAAATTGCAGTTCGTGCAGCATTGCATAAAGCCCATTCATTGCCAGCAACTCTTCGTGAGACCCCAGTTCTTTCACTTCGCCCTGATGCAGCACCACTACTCGATCAGCTTCCTGTATCGTTTGCAATCGGTGGGCGATCAGAATCGAAGTCCTGCCAACCATCAGTTTGCGAAGGCCATCCTGAATCAAAATTTCTGTCTCGGTATCAATGCTCGCGGTTGCTTCATCAAGAATGAGAATTTCCGGGTCAGCAGCTAATACACGGGCGAAAGCCAGCAGTTGTCGCTGTCCCTGAGAAAGATTAGCCCCTCTCTCAACCAAGGGTGTGTCGTAACCCTCTGGTAATTTCGAGATAAATCCATGTGCGTTTACGGTTTTAGCAGCATCGATCGCCATTTCTCGAGAAACAGATGGATTACCCAAAACAATATTGTCGAGTATAGAACCGGAAAATATGTGAAAGTCCTGCAGCACTACACCGATACGACTGCGTAAATCCCTGCTATGAATATCATTCAGATCGTGACCGTCAAGAAAGATTGTTCCCCTGTCAAAGTCATAGAACCTGCCCAGCAATTTTATCAGTGTACTTTTACCTGATCCGGTACGGCCCACAATTGCCATCTTCTCGCCCGCATCAACGGTGAATGAAACATCCTTCAGTACTGGCGTATTGGCTTTGTAAGCAAATCTTAGTGCGCGAAACTCAACCCGGCCCTTCAGTCGACCTTGCAGGTGCACGGGGTGTTCCGGCTCATGTATTTGCTCGTCCCAGTCTAGTGCCTGAAATATGCGTTCGCCGCTGGCCATCGCTCGAAATAGAACGTTGAGTTGTTCACCCAGCATGACCACTGGCGTAAATAGCATCCCCATGAATCGCGTAAACAAAATCACCCCACCAAGGCTCATCTCATTCTGCACAACTTCACCACCGCCGTACCAGATGATGATTCCAAGGCCGATGGAGGCAAGGCTGTCGTTGAATGCGCCATAAAAAGTCGACAGGTTAATCGAACGAAATTCATAGCGACGATTTGACTTGTTAATTCGAGTGTAATTTTTCAGATTCAGAGACTGGCGTTCGCTCAGTTGCACAACCTGCATACCAGACAGATTTTCTTGTAAATTCTGGTTCAGTGATGAAACGCTGTTTCGAACCAGTCTAAAGACCTCACGCGTCGCCTGTCGGAAGAAGTAAGTCGCGACCGCTACAATGGGTACAAGCGCCAGCAAAATCAACGTCAACTCAACACTGGCACTGAGCATGATACTGAGCGCAACAAAAAAAGGTACAAACTCACCAACGAGACTACCGATGCCGCGAAGCATTTCAAACAGCGCCTCAATGTCATTGGTAACTCGGGTCATAATGCGACCAATCGGCACGCCGTCGTAAAATGAACTTGGTCTTGTTTCAAGGTGAGCAAACAGGTCCTGACGAAGATCTCGCAACGCTTTAACGATTGCACCTACCAACGTCTGCCGATGTGCATGGCCGAAGATGCCATGTACCGTCATGGCGACAAAAAATACGATTCCCGCCGAAAATAGCGCAGGAATACCTAGCGAATTTTCAATCCATTGGGTCAGTTCAATCATGCCTAGATCAGGCATGTTACCGTCAGATTCGCCAATAATGATGTAGTCCACCAGCACTAGGCTGATCACAATCTCCATCAAGACCGCTAGTACACTTGCTGCCAAAACAAAGAATGCGCTCACAAAAAGACCAAGCCGATACGGTTTCAGCCAATGCATAATGCGTCCAAGCAGATGCAGGTTCAGCACATTTCCCGAGAGTTCAGCCTCAAACATCGAATGATCGTGACGCTTGGGGCGCGAGGTACTTGGACGACTATCTATGGCGGCGTCAGTCATACCGGCGATAACTCCATATCCTGTGAACGATCTGAATCTGCGCCTGGGGTTTGCAGTCGCTCAAGCTCAGCATAGAGGCCATCTAATGCGAGCAATTCCTCGTGGGTGCCCGATTCCGCAATGGACCCTTCATCCATCACAATAATTCGGTCGGAGTGACGCAGCGTGGAAACCCGATGCGAGACCAGTATCGTCGTACGGTCATCACGAAGAGATTTCAGCCTGGAAAGAATGTGCTCCTCGGTTTCGGTGTCAACGCTTGAGAAGCAGTCATCAAGGATAAGCACGGGCGCATCACGGATAAATCCGCGCGCTAGGGTCGTACGCTGTTTCTGACCTCCGGAAAGCGTCACGCCGCGTTCTCCGACCAGCGTGTCCAACTGTTCAGGAAACTCCAGGATAGTCTCTTTTAATGCTGCTGATTCAGCAGAGCCCCACACAAGCTCTAACGTACGGTCAGGATCGTCATAGCTGATGTTATTTCGAAGCGGTTCTGCAAATAAGAAGGGGTCTTGCAGCACCTGAGCGATCTGTCGTCTGATCTGCCGCAGCGGGTAAGACTTAACATCGATATCATCAACAAGAAGTTGACCGTCGCTGCTATCCAGCATTCTGGTGAAATGTTTCAACAATGTCGATTTACCGGAACCCACACGCCCGACGATCCCTATTGATTCGCCGCGATGAATACGAAGGTTGATGTCCTGAAGCGCGGGCTCGCTAGCCCCCGGGTAGGTGTAGCCTAAGTGCTTTAACTCAAAGTCTCCGCTGATGATATCCGGCGTTAGACCGCTGGGGTTATCTATAATTTCTGGTTTTGCATCGAAGATTTCGAACAGCCGTGTAGTCGCAACAGCGCCCCGCTGCACCATTGTCACCAGCATGCCCGCCATTCGAATCGGCTGTAACAGCATATTGAGACAAGCTAGGAAAAAGATCAGATCACCGACGCTAAGCTGATTTTTCAGCACAAGATTGCCACCGTAAATGATGATCATCAATTGAGCCGCTGAAGCAAGCCATGGCATCCACGCTGTCATCAGCGAATTGATTCTCGCTTGATCATAAAACGCGGTGGCATATTGATCGTTGGTCACCCAGAACCGATTAATTTCATTCTGTTCCTGAGCTTGCGCCTGAACCGTGCGTATACCGCTCAGATTTTCCTGAGTGTGGGTCGTCAAAGCAGATAGTCCCTCTTGCATGGCGAGGGATGAATCAGCCATTGCGCCGGACATTTTCCAGCCATATAAAAAAATGATAGGAAGTACAGGCAGTATTAATAGCGTTAACGATGGAGATTTATAAGTCATCGCGATGATGGCGAAGAATGGCGCATACACCATGATGACAATCCCAAATGAGCCGAAGGCGATCAAACGTTGGATCAGAGCGATGTCTTGAATAGCCCGAGTCATGATGTCCCCAACACCCATTCGAGCAAAAAATTCACTGCCCTGCTGTTGAACTTTGCTGAACAGCGATTGCCGCAGGTCGTAACTCACCGCGAACCCGACCCGACGCAGACCACGACGCGCGTATATCACGACGATGAACCGCATCAGCACACAGCACACGATGCCAAGCGCCACCTGTCCAATACTATACTCCGGTGTAGCGTTTTCAATGACCTGCTGAATGCTATCAATGCCCATCGAGACGAGAAAATAGGCACTGATTTCAAAAAATCTGGCGACAAAGAATGCGAAAAAGCTTGCGCCAATTTGGAAGCGATAGATTCTTAAGACAGGGATTAAACGTAGAAGCGATCTCAAACGACAGTACCAATAAAGCAGGTTTATTTAGCGCAACGGGGTATTCTGCCATAATTGCCACTCGCCTGATACTCTACTATACCGAACCTCGAGCCGCTTCCAATTGGTACCACGGCTTATCCTCGCCTCTTACATCTTCGAACGGTATACTACCGCGCTTTCGACTGCTGAAAGACAATTGCATGGAACAAAACACTTATCCCGCCTCTCAACCTGATGATGAAACAAACCCTCCTCAGGAAACAGTGCTTACAACACGTCCTACCTTTCACCCTTTTGTCGTACTTCCGCTAGCGTTTATCAGCGGATTTATCATCATGTCGGTCGAACTCTTGGGCGGAAGAATCCTAGCGCCATACTTTGGCAGCAGCATTTACGTGTGGGGCAGTATTATCACTATTTTCATGCTGTCGCTGTCCATCGGTTACCTATCGGGTGGCAAGCTCTCTCTGCATAATCCTAATCTGGGTAGTTATGGCACATTTTTTATTGTCGCCGCACTGATGCTGTTTCCGACAATTATATTTGGCGAAAACATTATGGATTGGGTTTTTCTACGGATTGAAGATCCTAGATATGGCTCTTTGGTCGCTTCAACGTTTCTGTTTTTTGTACCTACCGCAATACTCGGAATGATTGCCCCTTACTCTGTCAGGTTGTTAGTGGAAAGCAGCGCTCGATCGGGAAGTGTGGCAGGGAGTCTTTATTTTATATCGACCCTTGGTAGCGCACTTGGCACGCTAGCAACCTCTTTCTATTTTGTGCTTTGGTTTGAGGTCAATACGATTCTTATTTCAATGTGCGTGACGCTGACCATAGCGGGTATCTGCGCTTTAATTGCAAACAGGTTTTCATAATATGCGATATTTTCTTGTCATCGTTCTTTCCCTGCTTCCTGTTTTGTCAGCTGCAAAAACAATTCATCAAGAAAGATCTCTTTATCGAAATATCGTTGTCAGTGAGGAGCGCGGGCGGCGTTGTTTAGTCTTTACGATCAAACGTGATGAGCGCAATCAGACCTGCAAGGACATGAGGGACCCTAAGAGAGTTGTCTTCCCTTATGTTCGAATGACGCTTGCTGGTCTATTGGTTAACCCAAATCCAGAAAGTGTGCTGGTCGTTGGACTCGGCGGAGGCACCATACCGGTGCTATTAGCAGAACTTTATCCTGACGCTGATATTAAAGTAGTAGAAATCGATCCTGCGGTCATTACTGTCGCGAAAACCTATTTTGACTTTACAGAGACAGACAAGCTCACGGTCGATGCCGTTGATGCGCGGGTCTACATCAAGCGAGCCAAACTCAGAAAACAGAAATATGACCTAGTGATTCTTGACGCATTTACCGGTGAATACATTCCAGAACATCTGATGACCGCCGAGTTTCTGCATGAATCGAATGATCTTCTGACAGAAAACGGCGTCCTGATTGCC
>ENA-ORDA01000469-ORDA01000469.1-marine-metagenome-genome-assembly--contig:-NODE-469-length-40603-cov-8.790604_pt1 | contig 40603 bp, 41 predicted proteins | sample MGYA00237778_ERZ508506 | MGnify/ENA primary metagenome ERZ508506 (study PRJEB26177, sample SAMN06267891) | marine metagenome | isolation source: Monterey Bay, California, USA | place: Pacific...
AAGTCATCATTGGGCTGTTGAACAACTCTTAGATATGCAAGAGCGTCTCTTATTTCTAATCGCTCATAAAACTTTGCACCTATAACTTTGTAAGGAATTCCTATGTCAACAAATCTTTCTTCAAATTGCCTAGTTTGGTGACCTGCTCTTACTAGGACAGCCATTTGATCGTGCCTTAAACCATTTGAAAATAGATTTTCAATTTCAACACTTGTTTTCCTTGCTTCTTCTAATCCATCCCAAACAGATATTAAATCTATTTTTTCTCCTTGTTCTGAAGATGTTTTAAGATTTTTACCTAATCTTTCTTTATTATTAGAAATCACGCTATTAGCTGCCTCTAGAATTCTTCCTGTTGATCTATAATTTTCTTCAAGTTTAATAACAGTTGCCGACGGATAATCTTTTTCAAATTTTAAAATATTACCCACTTGGGCGCCTCGCCAACCGTATATAGATTGGTCGTCATCTCCAACACAACAAATATTCTTAGATTTTTCTGCAAGAAGTCTTAACCACAAATATTGTATCACGTTGGTGTCTTGATACTCGTCAACTAAAAAATAGGATAACTTGGAATGATATTGCGTCAATACATCCGGATGATCTGAAAAAATATTTAAATTATATAATAATAAGTCTCCAAAATCAGCAGAATTAAGTGTTTTTAATCTTAATTGATAAGTTTTATATATGCTAATTGCTCTTCCATTAGCAAAATAGTCGTTACTAGAATTATCTACTTCCTCCGGTTTTTGACCTTTATCCTTCCAACCAGCAATTAAATTTGACATAGCTTTAGGCGTAAATTTTTTTGTATCTATGTCATCATCAAGCATTATTTGCTTTAGAAGCCTTACTTGGTCATCTGGAGTTATAATTGTATAGTTTGACGTTAACCCTACTAATTCTGCATTTTCTCTTAAAATTCTTGCTGCGATTGAATGAAAAGTACCTAACCAAACTGAATTAGCTGAAGGACCTATTAAATTCTCTAACCTTGTTCTCATCTCTTTAGCTGCTTTATTTGTAAAAGTAACTGCAAGTATATTCCAAGGTTTAGTTGTTTTACTGTATAACAAATTAGCAAGACGTGCTGTCAACACTCTTGTTTTCCCAGTTCCAGCACCAGATAAAACTAACAAAGGGCCTTGAAGAGTTTTAACAGCCTCTTTTTGAGGCTCGTTTAAATCAATAAAAGCTTTATGGTTTAAAAAATCATTCATTATAGTAGAAGATATATTCTTTTTATTATTATAGATATTTAACTTTATACCTATCATATAGAATGTTTAACTTGTAGAAAATTAATAAATAAATAATATAACTATTACACCTTTTAGATTACTTAGTTGAACTATGATGAAAAACTTCAAATATATTTTAATTACCTTGTTTTTAGTCTCTCTTTCTTTAGGAGGCTGTTCAGGTAGTAAAAATGTTACAAAAGAATCAGATCCATTTGAAAACTTAAATAGGCATGTATTTGGGTTCAATAAATATGTAGACCAAAAATTAGTAAACCCTTTAAGTAAAGCTTATGTTAGAAATATTCCAAATGGTGCTAGAAAGAGTATTAGTAATCATTTAGATTGGATGGAACTTCCTGTTACTATTGCTAATAGTACTTTTCAATTTGACTTAGAAAATACAATTTTAGCGTCAGCTAAGTTTATGTTAAATGGTTTAACCCTTGGCTTTTATGATTTAGATAATGGTGAAACTGAAATATTAAAAAAAGATTTTGGATCAACTTTAGCTAAATTAAATGTTCCAGAGGGACCTTTTTTAGTAGTGCCTTTTTTAGGGCCTAAAATGACAAGAGATTTTTCAGGTTATTTTGTAGATAGACAAAATATGACAAACGTTTCTTCTACTACTGTGAATGACATCAACTTATTTGAAATACCGATCAATGTAATTGATACAAGATCTAAACTATCCAATGCCATTGATAAATTATATAATTCACCTGATCCATATACAAAGATGAAATCTTATTATATTCAAAATCGAAGAAAAAATGTGTATAACGAAAAGTACCATAATATTAAAAATAAAAACAAGGATGAAGAATTTGAGAAGCTTTTACAATAAATTTAAAATTAAAGATCTACTATACTTTGTTTTAATTTTACCAATCTCAATAACTTTAATTTCAAATGGTGCTTGTGCTGATAAACTAGAAAAAAGCAATACTATAATCCAAGAAATGATAAGTAAGGCTAAAGTTAACGCAATTGAAACACTCAAATCAGATCAAAATGAGAAATCGTTAAGAATTTCCTTGTTAATTAAAGAATATATTAATTTAAATTTTATGGCTAAGGCGACCACTGGTTCTTTCTGGAAAAAGGCTACTTTTCTTCAAAGGCAGAGATACAAAAATGCCCTACTCCAAGAAATAGTTAAAACTGTAGAAGATCACCTAAATACATTATCAACATTAAATTATATATCTACTGATTCTGAATTAAGGGGAAAAAAACTTATTTATGTAAGGGGCAGAATTGAGGACCCTAACAATAACAAACCTCCTGTTAATCTCCTTTGGAAACTTGCCTCAAACAATGAAGGGAATCTTCAGATTTTAGACTTAGAAATAGAGGGTATATCTTTGGTAAGTTCTCACAAAGCTGAAACAATGACTATTTTGAGAAAAAATAAAGGTGATTTTGAAGTACTACTTGATAAATATAATAAAAAGAAATAAATCACCTCGAAATTGGTTTATACTTTATCCTTTTAGGGTTTAATGCGTCATCACCTAATCTTCTCTTTTTATCTTGTTCGTAATCTTGGTAGTTTCCTTCAAACCATTCCACATGACTTCCACCTTCAAACGCTAAGATATGAGTAGCGAGTTTATTTAAAAACCATCTATCATGTGAAATCACAACTACACATCCAGAAAAAGCAAGAATTGCTTCTTCTAAAGACCTTAATGTATCAACATCAAGATCATTAGTTGGTTCATCTAATAACAAAACGTTGCCAGGAGTTTTTAACATCTTAGCTAAATGAACTCTATTCCTTTCACCTCCAGACAAATGACTAACTATTTTTTGTTGATCCGAACCTTTGAAGTTAAATTGACTAACGTAAGCCCTACTTTGAATAGTTTTTTTCCCTATTTGAATTTCGTCTAATCCATCGCAAATAGACTCCCAAACGTTTTGCTCAGGTTTTAATAAATCTCTAGATTGATCTACATAATTTAGACTAACAGTTTCACCAATTATAATCTCTCCATTGTTAGGTATTTCTTCTTTAGTAATCATTCTAAACAATGTAGTTTTTCCAGCACCATTTGCGCCTATTACTCCAACAATTCCTCCTGGAGGTAGTTTAAAAGTTAAATTATCTATAAGTAATTTATCCTCAAAAGATTTAGATACATTATTAAAGTTAATAACTTCACTTCCTAATCTTGGGGCTGGAGGTATTACAAGATTATTTGTATTAATTTCGTTCTTTTGTTCTTGTGCAACTAATTCTTCATATGAAGAAATACGAGCTTTTGACTTAGCTTGTCTCGCTCTTGGTGCTGATTTTATCCATTCTAGCTCTTCACTTAATTTTCGCTTTCTTGCTTCTTCAATTTTTCCTTCTAATTCAAGACGTTTCTGTTTTTGCTCTAACCATTGAGAATAATTTCCTTTGTAAGGGATACCTTCCCCACGATCTAATTCTAAAATCCACCCCGCAACTTCATCTAAAAAATATCTATCATGTGTAATGGTTATAACCGTACCTGGGAAATCGTGAAGGAACCTTTGAAGCCATGAAACTGAAAGAGCATCAAGATGGTTTGTTGGCTCGTCCAATAAGAGAAAATCAGGGTTTGATAATAATAGTTTTGCTAGAGCTACTCGTCTTTTTTCTCCCCCAGACAAGTTCACTATTTTGGCCTCTCCAGGAGGCAAGCTTAAAGCATCCATTGCAATTTCAGCTTTCCGATCAAGGTCCCAAGCATCCATATTATCAATTTTTTCTTGGAGTTCACCTTGCTTAGATATAGTCTCATTCATCTCTTCATCAGTCAAATCTTCAGAAAATTTAAGTGATATTAAATTAAATTCATCTACTAGACTTTTAGCTTCAAACATGCCTTCCATAACGTTTTCATATACGTTTAAATTATTGTCTAATTCTGGCTCTTGTGCTAGATATCCAACTTTTATCCCATCTGCTAATTTTGCATCACCATTAAATTCATTATCAATACCCGCCATTATTTTTAGTAAAGTTGATTTACCTGCACCATTACCACCTAAAACACCAATTTTTGCGCCCGGTAAAAAAGAAAGACTTATGTCTTTTAATACTTGTTTCCCACCTGGGTAAACCTTACTCATTTTATACATAGAAAAAATATATTGTGGATTATTCATAGGTTTGCCTCTTAAAGTTGGAATTCTATAATTAACATAAAAAACAATTTAAAAAAAATTTTTATCTAAAATTAATTATCTTTTTTCCTTTTTTCTATAAATTTGTATAATGCATTCATGGATAATATTTTCCCAATTTGGCTTGTTGTTTTTGATTATATATTAGCATTAATAATGTTAATTTTAATTTTAAAATTTATGTTAAATATTTTTACGAATGAAGTCAGTAATGCCATTGTATTTCGTTTTTTTAACAAATTAACAAAACCAATTATCAACCTTTCAACAAAGCTAACACCAGAATTTATTGTCAAACCAATTGTACCTTTATATCTTGCCTGGCTTGTTTTAATGGTTAGAATTTATTTACTACCACTATTGGTGGGACATACATACTTTGGAAAATTTGCTTTTATATTTGAAAAAGATTTAATTACACTTATTAATTCTTCAATCCTTAACATAGCTTTATACTTAAATTATGGGATTTAAGTTTTTATAAATTGATTACTTAATCTTTTAATTAATTCATCAATTTGACTTTTTTGAGTTTCAAATGAAGTCACAAACCTTATAACTAATTCATTATCATTAACTTTAGACCATAAATTAGGAATTATTTTTAATTTTAAAATTTGATCATAAGTTTTGTTTTCAATTTTCAAAAAAACTTCATTCCCCTCTGTTGGATACAAGAGTTTAAAATCTCTAAACAAACTCAATTGATCACTTAAGTATTTAGCATTATTATTAGCTGATTTTGCTAACTTAATCCATAATCCGTCTTTGAACCATGCATTTAACTGAGCAGAAATAAATCTAGTTTTAGATATGACGTGTCCCGTCTGTTTAATTTTATTTTTTGCTTCATAAGCTAATTTAGTGTTAAAAAAAATTATGACTTCAGCAGCCATAGCTCCATTTTTTGTTGCGCCTAAGGACAAACAGTCAACTCCTATTTTCCATGTTGCTTCAGCTGGTGATATGTTTTGAGAAACAAGAGCATTAGCAAATCTGGCACCATCCATATGTAAAAACATATTATGATTTTTACATATTTTACTAATTTCTAGAATTTCTTTTTTTTTATAAATTGTACCATTTTCAGCTAATTGCGTAATAGAAACACCTGATATACTAGCTGTATTCTTTTTTTTAAAAATTATATTATCAATTTTAATTTTTAATTCTTTAGCTCTCAGTTTTCCTAAGTTATCATGCATACTTAATAATTTGCCACCTCCAGAGAAAAACTCAGGGGCTCCTCCCTCATCGTTATTAATATGAGCTTCATCATGACAAATAATACTCCCGTAAGATTGTAAAAAAGATGACAAAGCTAGTGAGTTAGACGCAGTACCTGACATCATTGGTATTATCTCTAAATTGTCTTTTTCAAAAATTTTACAAATAATTTCTCTACATTCTTTTGTATAAATATCGTTACCATAAGGTAATGTTTTTACCCTACTTGCTGATATTATAGAATCCAGTATTTCTGGAGCAACTCCTGAGATAGTGTCAGTACCCATCAAAATGGGTTTATCATTCATGAGAAAGTCTTTCTAAAATTTTTACCATTTTACTGGTTCCTTTTTTAGAGTAATTATTGACACAATTTTTTTAGTTTTTATATCAAGTACCACTAATACATTATTACCTTGATAAATATATCTAAGTAAAATTTCGTTGTTTTTTCCAAGTGAGGAAGAAATCAATTGAGCATCTTTAGGCTGTAAAAAATTAAATTGATTTAACTTTTTTTCAATTGTTTTGGTAGAAATGTTATTATTTTTTTTTTCCAAACTGTTATAACTATTAGCCAATCCAAAAAATAGGGCTACTAAGCCTAATATTATCAAACCACCTAAAATTATAGCAATAATTTTTATAACCCTTATATTAGATAACACCGGAGTTTCACTTTCTTTTTTTGAGTTCAGTACATTAAACATGATAAATCCTATAGAAATAATATTAAAAGTTAAAGACTATTGTGTAAATAGTAATAGGCTTGACGCGTGGATTACAGAAGCTATTAAAGTAAGTGATGCACCAAAACAAGAGTTAAATAATAATAATTTATCGATGTCCCGAAGTAGAGTAAAAAAATTAATTGAGAGCGGGCTAATCGAAGTGGATAATCTCATAATAAACGATCCATCTTTTAAAGTTAAAGCTAGTCACATAATTAAAATTAATCTACCTAAAGCTATTGAAGCAATCCCATCACCTCAAAATATTAATTTAGAAATTCTTTATGAAGACGAATTTTTATTGATTTTAAATAAAATAGCAGGAATGGTTGTACATCCTGCTCCCGGTCATCCTGATAAAACTCTTGTTAATGCTCTTTTACATCATTGTGGGGCAAGTTTACAAGGTATTGGTGGAGTGAAACGTCCTGGGATAGTTCATAGATTAGACAAAGATACAAGTGGGGTGATGGTTGTTGCAAAAACAGAATTATGCCACACAAAATTATGTGAAGTTTTTAGTAATCATGATTTGGACAGAAGATACAATGCTATTGTATGGGGACAGCCTCCTACTGAAGGTATTATAAATAAAAGAATAGCTCGATCGACTATTAATAGAAAAAAAATGAGCATTTCCGAGCAAGGTAAGTTGGCTATTACTCAATGGAAAACTTTAGATATTTATGCACCATTTGGAACCTTAATTGAATGCAAGCTTGAAACTGGTAGAACTCACCAAATTAGAGTACATTTATCTGATCTAGGTCATAGTATAATTGGAGATAATGTATACGGAAAAGCTCTAATGCAAAAGAGGCTTAAAAGTGAGTTTTATAAAAAGAAATTAGAATTAATTAAACAATTTAAAAGACAAGCTTTGCATGCAATTAAGTTATCTTTTAACCATCCAATTACAAATAAACATTTAGATTTTGTCAGTCCATTGCCTCAAGATATAAAAAACTTAATAAATATCTTAGAACATAACAACTCTTAAAAAAACAAACAAAACTCTTTAAAAATTAAAAAATAAGCTTATATAAATATCATGGAGTTTTATAGATGATTAAAAGTGAACCAATGAGTGTAGCCCTAATATCACCTGATAATAATCTTGGTAGATACTTAGACCAAATTAAAAAATTTCCTATGTTAACTGCTGAAGATGAGTACAATCTAGCAAAAGATTGGCTTGATAAAAACAACACAAAAGCAGCTCATAAACTTGTAACAAGTCATCTCAGATTAGTTGCCAAAATTGCTATGGGTTATCGTGGTTACGGATTACCAGTTGCTGACCTTATTGCTGAAGGCAACATAGGGATGATGCATGCTGTCAAGAAATTTGATCCTGAAAGAGGTTTTCGACTAGCGACCTATGCTATGTGGTGGATAAAAGCTGCTATCCAAGAATTTGTATTAAGATCTTGGTCTCAGGTTAAAATAGGAACTACTGCTAGCCAAAAGAAACTTTTTTTTAATCTAAGAAAAATTAAAAGTAAAATTAATGCTCTTGATGATGGTGACTTATCTCCTAATCAAGTAAATCATATTGCTAAAAGCCTTGATGTCTCTGAAGATGATGTAATAAGCATGAACAGAAGAATGTTAGGTGGTGACCATTCACTAAACGCACAAATGAACAAGAATGATGGTGAAGAAACTGAATGGCAAGATCTACTTACAGATGATAGAGAAAATCAAGAAACCCTTTTTGAAAAACATGAAGAAAAAACTATAAGAAGTAAATTAATGATTGATGCACTTAATCTATTAAAAAGTAGGGAAAAGGATATAATAATAAAAAGACGTTTAACTGATAATCCCATGACACTAGAAGATTTATCTCAAGAGTATAAAGTAAGCCGTGAAAGAATAAGACAAATCGAAAATAGAGCCTTTGAAAAACTTCAAGAAGCTATGAAATTAAAGGCTAGTGAAATTAAGTTAATATAGAATTAATAATATTTCTAAACGATTGCAAAAGGATTTTCTAAATATATAGTATCCACCCTCTCAGGACTGGTTGATATCATTATAATTTTACAATTTATTAAAGTCTCTATCTTCTTGATATAATCTTTTGCTTCATTAGGCAATAAATCTATACTTTGAACACCTGCTATAGACCCTTCCCAACCTTTCATTACCTCATAGACCGGTTTAACCTTTTCTTGTTCAAGAGTAGAGGTAGGTAAATAATCAATGTTTTTTTCATCTAAAGTATAACCGACGCAAATCTTAATTTCTTTAAATCCATCTAATACATCTAATTTTGTAAAAGCAATACCATCAATGCTTGACAAAGCTACAGCTTGTTTTACTAAAACTGCATCAAACCAACCACAACGTCTTTGTCTTCCAGTAACTGTTCCAAACTCATGGCCCTTTTCACCTAGCTTAATACCATTTTCTCCACTATCTTCTGATGGAAATGGCCCTGAACCAACCCTAGTTGTATAAGCCTTAGTTATGCCAAGAGTATAATCCATAGATGTAGGCCCAACTCCAGAACCAATTCCTGCTTGAGAAGAAACTGTATTACTACTAGTTACAAAGGGGTAAGTTCCATGATCAATATCTAAAAAAGTACCTTGAGCTCCCTCAAATAAAATATTTGAAGATCTGTTTTTGTAATTATATATAATTTCCCATGATGGTTTAGTAAATGGAATAATTTTTTGTCCAAGACTCCAAATTTCCTTTATAACTTCATTATAATTCTGTTTAGGTTCGCCTATTGCAGTCAACCATATATTATGAAAATCATAAAGTTTTTTTAACTTACTTTCAAAATTGTCTTTATTAAAAAAATCACATATTCTAAGGCCCCTTCTACCTACCTTATCCTCATAAGAAGGACCAATTCCTCTACCAGTTGTGCCTATTTTTTTGGAGCCATTATTTTTTTCTCTAACTTCGTCAACTAATTGATGTATAGGTAAAATTAAGAAAGCTGCGTCAGAAATAATTAAATTCTCTGAAGAAATTTTAATATTTTTTTCTTCTAGTTGTTTAATTTCTTTTATTAAGTGAAATGGATCAATTACAACACCGTTACCAATGAGGGCAACAGTATTCTCTCTGACAATACCACTGGGTAACAGTGATAATTTGAAAACATTACCATCTATAACAAGAGTATGCCCAGCATTATGACCTCCTTGAAACCTTACAACTAAATCAGCCTTTTCAGATAACCAATCAACTATTTTACCTTTGCCTTCATCTCCCCATTGTGTACCAATGACAATAACATTACTCATCGAAGATCCCTTAATTTAATTATTAAATCTTAATATTTTAATTTCACTATGGTATTATTTTTCCATATATATTTGCATTTCAATTCAGTTGCTTCTTTATCAGAATTGTTATTTAGTTTACTTCCAAAGACAACACTAAACCCTTTTTTAATAACTTTGTCTGCTTCCATCATATTTAAATATGGTATGTAAACCAAATCGTTTTGATTATAAGATACTGATGAATTATGAAATTTTTCTGTATATATTGTACAGCCAGTTGCCGTTTCGCCCGATAGAGTATTATAACTTCCACCTTTTACAATCTCACCTTTAAACATTTCAGAAAAAATTGTGAATGTTAAACCTGTGTGATACTTGAATCCTCTGTTTTCAAGTGGATCAATAGAAATATTTATAGAGCTATCGTTTCCTTTAATAATATCTATGACTTTTAATAAATAGTCTCTTGCCTCTAAAAGCATTCCGTCTAATTTTAATTCAGATAACTTCTTAATTCCGTTTTCATAATTACCAGTGCATTCCATCAATTTCAAAATAATATCTAAATTATTAAATTTTAATTTTTTTAATGTTTGTGAATCTTTTCTATCTATTGCTTCATTGATTTTCTCTATTAGAGAATTTTCAATTCCATCTAAAAAAAAATCTCTTAAAAAAGGTAAATTTAAATCAACTGTAATATTTCTAATATTTATTGATTTTAGTGATTGTAAACAAACAAGTATAATTTCAGAATCTATTAATTCTGACTTTGGACCAATTAGTTCAGCACCTACCTGAGTTTTTTGACGTTCCGCATTAAAACTATCACCTTTTACTCTTAAAACATCACCAGAATATGACAATCTAAGTGGTCTAGGTAAATGAGATAAACGTGTGGAAGCAATCCTAGAAATTTGGGCAGTCACGTCAGATCTTAAAGCCATCATTCTCTGTGATAATGGATCCATAATCCTAAAAGTTGAATCTTTTAAGACAGCACCTGGTCCATCTGACAGAAGACTATCTTCATATTCAACTAGTGGAGGCTTTACTCTCATATATCCATAATTTGAGAACACATCTAACAGATTTTCTATGGTTTTTGCTTGAATACGAGCGTCGGGATAAAGTATGTCACTCAAGCCAGCTGGCAATAGTCCCTTTTTACTTGATGAACTAATCATTATATCAGCCTTAATTTGATAAAATTATATTTTATATAACAAAGTTAATAATCTATCTAATAATTTTTCTGATTTTTTATAAATAAAATTTATTGAAAACAAATTGAATTAACTCGAGCTACTTGAGGTAGAGATTTAATTTCAGAAACTATTTTATCGTTAATTACTTCATCAACTTCTACTAATGCTATCGCTTCTCCACCTACATCACGACGGCCTAAATGAAATGAGGCTATATTAATTTTTTGGCTACCTAATGCATTGCCTAGATCTCCAATAAAACCAGGTTTATCATAATTTCTTAAATAAAGAGCATTTTTAGGAAAATCTGACTCTATTGGTATTCCTTGAATATTTACAATTCTAGGCTTATTACCGGCTATTAAAGTACCTAATATTGTTCTCTCGCCTTTTTCATGACGAATAGATATTTTTACTAAAGTTTCGTAATCACAACGTCTTTCGTGTTTTATCGTTGATAAATTTATACCTCTACTTGCTGCAACTGAAGCAGAATTGATATTATTAACAGCTGCTGATGTAGGTTCCAAAATACCTACTAAGGCACTTGCCATTAAAGGCATATCTTGAATGTTTGAAGCTTTTCCATCTAATTCTAATTTTATACTCGTAACACCTTCTTGTGTAACTTGTCCCAAAAATGAGCCTAAAAGATACGCAAGTTTAATATATGGTTTTAATATTGGCGCTTCATCTGCTGTTACGTTTGGAAAATTAAGAGCATTAACAACAGCACCTGTATTGAGATAATCAGACATTTGCTGAGCTATTTGTATAGCAACATTTTCCTGCGCCTCTAAAGTAGCCGCACCTAAATGAGGTGTTGCAATTAGGTTGGGTGCTTCAAACAAAATATTTTCTTTAGCTGGTTCTACAGTAAAAACATCGAAAGCTGCTCCTGCTAAATGACCTGTTTCTAATGCAGCTCTGCACGCAATTTCGTCAACTAAACCACCTCTAGCACAATTAACAATCCTTGAACCTTTTTTCATCATGCTTATTGCTTTTGATGAAATAATATTCTTAGTATCATCTGTCAAAGGTGTATGAAGAGATATAATATCAGAGTTTTTTAATAAATATTCTAATTCTACTTTGTCCACACCTAATTCAAATGCTTTTTCTTTTGATAAAAAAGGATCAAACGCTAAAACCTTCATCTTTAAACCTATTGCTCTATTAGCAACAATTGAGCCTATATTTCCACAACCAATTAGACCCAAATATTTTCCTGTTATTTCTGTACCATTAAATTTTGATTTTTCCCACTTCCCTTGTCTCGTAGAATCGTCGGCTCTTGGTATCATCCTAACCAAAGACATCATAAGAGCTATAGCGTGCTCAGCAGTAGTTACTGCATTTCCATAAGGTGTGTTCATAACTATAACACCATTTTTAGTTGCTGCTAATTTATCAATATTATCTGTACCTATGCCAGCACGACCAACAATTTTTAAATTTTTGGCTTTATTAAAAATCTCTTCTGTGACCTTCGTAGCAGATCGAATAGCTAATCCGTCAAATTGATCAATAATTTTTAATAATTGATCTTTTTCAATACCAGGCATATAGGATGTTTCTACTTTATTTTCTTTGAAAACTTCAATAGCTGATTCACTTAATTTATCACTTATTAATACTTTTGGCATGCCTTTATCCTCAAAATTTAAATTAATTTTAGTGTTTTTAAAGTCTTGTCATAGGCCCAATCCAAACAAGGTAATAATTTTTTAATATCATCATTATCTACTGTTGGTCCTCCCCATATTCTTAGACCAGGAGGTGCTGATCTATAACTACCTATATCAAAAGCTATATTCTCATCTTCTAAAAGTTTGATAATATTTTTTTCAATATTATTTTTAACTTCCAATGATTGATTAATTATTTTTGGGTCAATTAATTTTAAACAAATAGATGTATTAGACACTGTATCAAAGTTTTCAGATAAAAAATCTACCCAGTGAGATTTAGAAACCCATTCAGCAATTATATTTAAATTATTTTTTGACCTTTTTATAAGTTCTGCTAATCCACCAATATCTATGCTCCAATTTAGAGCGTCTATATAATCTTCAACACAAAGCATTGAAGGAGTATTAATTGTGGAACCAGAAAAAATATCAATATTTAATTTACCATTTTTTTTAAGTTGAAATAATTTGGGTATCGGCCATTGTGGATTATATGAATTAATTCTTTCAACAGCTTTAGGAGATAATATAATCATACCATGCCCACCTTCACCACCTAAACACTTTTGCCAAGAGAATGTAGTAACATCTAATTTTGACCAGTCAATATTCATCGCAAATGCAGCTGAAGTTGCATCACAGATGGTAAGCCCAACACGTTTATCATCTATCCAATCAGCATCAGGAACACAAACACCAGCTGTTGTTCCATTCCAGTTAAAAACAATGTCACTTGTAAAGTTTTTATTTAATAAATTAGGTAATCTACCATAATCGACCTTTGAAATAGATAATTCACTAATTTTTAGTTGAGATTTGATATCATTCGCCCAATCAGATCCAAAACTATCCCAAACTAATATTTCAACAGGTTTAGCCCCTAGACAGTTCCACATCGCCATTTCAATCGCTCCTGTATCAGAACCCGGAACAATTCCAACAAGATAATCATTAGGGATTTCAAGCACAGCTTTTGTTAACGTAATAGCTGTTTCTAATTTGCTTTTTGCAATTTTGTGTCTGTGGGATCTGCCTAAGTTGGCGTTATTAAGATTTTGTAAAGACCACCCAGGCCTTTTAGCACATGGTCCAGATGAAAACTCAGGACGAATTGGCTTGACTAATGGAATGGTCATATTAACCTCTCTAAATGTTACTGTTTGTTGGGAAACAGTGACCCAATGTTTTATTTAATGATAATAAAAAAATTGTCAATACTCTATTAAATTTAAACAAAAAAGTTTTTTAATATTATAGGTTGAATTAATGATAACATTATATGAATTGGCCGGGAAAAATGATCTCAGATTTAGCCCACCTTGCTGGAATGTAAAATTATGTTTACTTTATAAAAATATTGACTTTGAAACCGTGGCAATTGGATTTTCTGAAAAAAATAAAATTTTGTTTTCTAATCAACAGTTAGTTCCAGTCTTAAAACATCAAGACGGCCATATATCTGATTCTTGGAATATAATTAATTGGCTAGATGAAAATTATGAAAATCCAAAGCTTTTTGTTAACGAAACAAGTAAAAATTTTTCTCACTTTTTATATCTTTGGACGTCAAGACAAATTTTGCCAATTCTATTCAAAATTATAGCTCATGAAATACCTAATATTCTAGAAGGTGATGATTTAGATCATTATATTGTTACAAGAGAAGAACGCATTAAGGGACCTATCACAAAATTCGTACCCGTTATTTCTGATTCAATTAAAAAGTTTAGAAGCTTAATTAATCCAATGAGATCACTTATTAAAAAAAATGGTTTTATTTCAGGATCTAATCCAGGAATAGAAGATTTTATTTTTTTTGGAAATTTTAAGTGGGTTTATACCTGCAGTTCATGCAATTTGTTAGACAAAGAAGATGAAGTTTTCCAATGGTATAAAAAAATCAATCAAATATTTAATATTGAAACACATTAATCGAATGGCAATGGTTTATAGGTCCATGACCATTTCCAAATTTTGGGGCGGATAATATTGCCTTATTAACATAAGAATGAGCCATTTCAAAAGCATCCTTAATATCAAATGACTTTGCTATTCCTGCAGAAAATGCTGATGCCATTGTACAGCCAGTCCCATGTGTATGCATAGTTTTACTTTTAATAGCTTGGATTTTATAGGAACCATTATGATCTATTAAAATATCGGTTATTTCTTTGCTTTCAAGATGTCCACCTTTTAAAATAACATGGCTCGCCCCAAGTTTAAGAATTAGATTACCAGCTTTTTCCATATCGCTTATATTTTGAATTTTTGTATCCGTTAATATTTCTGCTTCTGGAATATTAGGAGTTAGAATAGGTTTACATTTTTTAATAAATATTTTTAATACATCTATTGCATCTATTTTAAGGAGTCTATGTCCACCTTTTGCAACCATAACAGGGTCCAATATAATTTTAGTAGATTTGTTTCTAATTACATTCTGATTTTCAAAAGCTTCATATATCCCCATAATGAGTTCTGCGTTATGCATCATTCCTATTTTAATCGTATCAGTATTTATATCTGACAAGCATGCTTGTATCTGTTTTTTTACAATATCTATTGGTATTTCATGAATTTCAGAAACACCTTTTGTATTTTGAACAGTTAGTGCTGTAATCGCACTCATACCATAAACACCAAGACTGGTTAGCGTTTTTAAGTCAGCTTGTATACCTGCGCCACCACTAGGATCTGAGCCAGCAATAACTAAAACAGTACTTGATAAGTTATTTATTTTTGAGGATATCATTTTGTTCGATAATCTTATCCGCGATGTCTTTAGTTACTTCTGCAACTTGATCCTTATTCTCAGATTCAACCATAATTCTAATCAGATCTTCTGTGCCTGAAGGTCTTAACAAAATCCTCCCATTATTTCCTAACATTTTTTGTTTTTCATTAACTAATTTAGTAATAGTTTCATTAGACAAAATCTCTTTATTTATATTTTTTAGGTTTTTCAATGATTGAGGAACTAGTTTGAATGGTCTTAAAAATTCAGAAGCTTTCATACCTGATTTTTTTAATAGTGATAAAACTTTAATTGCTGTTAATAATCCATCACCAGTTTTTGCAAAATCAGTTAGTAGGATATGTCCTGACGGTTCTCCTCCAAGTTTACTATTTGATTTAATCATTTCGTCTAATATATAACGATCTCCAACTTTAGTTCTATAAAGATTTATTTCTAAATTTTTTAAAAAATTTTCTAATCCTAAATTTGACATCAAGGTTCCTACAACCTTATCATTATTTAACTCTTTGTTTCTTTTCATTTCTTTTGCTAACAAAGCAATTATTTGATCACCATGTATAATATCTCCATTTTCATCAGAAAAAATAACTCGGTCTGCATCACCATCTAAAGCTATTCCTAAATCAGCTTCTTCTAACTTAGTTGTATTTGCCATTTTATTAGGAAACATCGCACCACAATCAAGATTTATATTTCTACCATTAGGCTCAACCCCAATAACTATTGCTTCTGCACCAAGTTCAAAGAGGACCTCTGGGCCTACTTTGTATGATGCCCCGTTCGCACAGTCTAAAACAACTTTCATACCATTTAAATCTTGATGCTTTGGCAGTATTTGTTTTACAAATTCTGAGTATCTACCAATAGCATCTTCCATTCTTCTTGCTCTACCTAAAAGTTCCGACTTAGCTAAAGTTGGTCCTTTTTCCATTCGCAATTGAATTTCATTTTCTACTTCGTCATTTAATTTAAATCCATCAGCTCCAAATAATTTCAACCCATTATCTTCATAAGGATTATGTGATGCAGATATCATAACACCTAAATCACACCTTAAAACCCTTGTTAAATGAGCAATAGCAGGAGTAGGCAAAGGCCCCGTAGTAATTGAGTCTAAACCAACACTAGTAAAGCCTGCAACTAACGCAGGTTCAAGCATATATCCAGATAATCGAGTATCTTTCCCAATTAAAACTCTTGATTTCTTCGTTCCAGCTTTTCCATAAAAGTACTCACCAGCTGCCATAGCTAAATTAACTGCCGTTAAAGCAGTCACCTTTCCGGCATTAACAGTTCCTCTTATGCCATCTGTTCCAAATAATCTTTGATCACTATTTAAGAAGAGTTTAGTCATTTTGGCCTTTTAATTCATAGTTTCCTGACAAATAATTGCTTGCTTTGTTTCAAACACATCATGTGTTCTTATTATTTGTATTCCATTTTTATAAGCATGCATAGCAAAAGCAAGAGAGCCGCTCAACCTTTTAGTTGGACTAATTGACCTTTTAGTAATTCCTTCATATTTATAGCCTTTTACTACAACTTCGTGAATAAAAGTTTTTCTACTTAATCCAATTAGAATTGGTACGCCTAAACTGTGAAAAAGTGAGACATTCCTTAAAATTTCTAAGTTATGATATATATTTTTTCCAAAACCAATTCCAGGATCTACAACTATATTGGATTTGTTAACTCCCATCTGGATTAATAGATTAACTCTTTTTGATAAAATTTTATAAATATCAATAGGTGCAAAACTATATTTTGGTTCAATTTGCATATTATTGGGTTCATTTTGCATATGCATTACGATTACAGGCAAATTAGATTTTGAAACAAACTTAATTTTATTATGGTCTGCAAATCCTGAGATATCATTAATAATATTTACTCCACTCTCAAGGCCTAACTTCATTGTTGGTAAATTCCTAGTATCCAGGGAAATTTGGGTAACTAAATTATTCTTTTTAAAATCAATTATAGATGGGATAACTCTTTGCATCTCCTCTTCAATTGATATTTTCTTAGCTCCTGGCCTTGATGATTCTCCCCCTATATCAATTATTGATGCTCCATCAGATATCATCTGATTTGATTTTTTTATAGCAAAGCTAGAGTTAGTTGATCGACTTTTCTTATAAAAACTATCTGGAGTTGAATTGATTATGCCCATAATATGAGGTTGAGACATATTAAGGTTTGAAAAAGAAAGTCTTTTATTAGTTATAGAGTCAATTACATTTTCGGCTTCTTGAAGAGCTTCTTTACTTTCGTTTTTAGCTTCTTCTATTAATTTCAAAGGCGTCATTATAGATTCAGAAAAAACATTCTCTTTTTTTTGTATTACCCTTAATTCGTTAAAAAAACGCCACCCACCAGCTATTTTTAAACCATCTGAAACTTCATTTTTTGATTTTGATATAGGACATACATATGTCTCTACATTTTTAGAAAAAGGCTGGGCTAAAAGATATCTATTTCTTTCCAAAAGACTCATTTAATGCCTTATAATAAATAGCTACAATTAAGAATTATCTATTTCGTTAGTAACAATTGTCCCTTTTGCATTAGTGGATGGTATGCCGGCTCTCTTTTTTGGCTTCTTTGCCTTAGGAGGAGTATTATCTACAGACTTTTTTATAGACACTTTTAGCCCTTTACACAAATCTTGTATTTGTTTTCCATCTAATGTTTCATATTCTAACAAGGCCTCTGCAACTTTTTTTAGTTGCTTAGAGTATTTCTTTAACATTTTCTCAGCATCAGAGTATACTGAGTCCGCTATTCTTCTAATTTCATTATCAACTATTGATGCTGTATTATCAGAAAGATTTTTCTGTTGAGAAACTGATCTTCCAAGAAATACTTCCTGCTCATTAGCTTCGTAAGCTAGAAATCCTAATTTTTCTGAAAGACCCCATTCAGTAACCATTCGCCTAGCTGTATCTGTTACCATTCTGATATCAGAGCTGGCACCAGTAGTTACTTTTTCTTTACCAAATATCATTTCTTCGGCTATTCTTCCACCACATGCTACTCTTAAATCTGCAAAAAGCTTATCTTTTGCCATGGAAACACGGTCACCTTCAGGTAATCTCATTACCATTCCAAGAGCTCTTCCACGCGGAATAATTGTTGCTTTATGTATCGGATCACTTGCTGGAGAGTAAACTGCAATAACTGCATGTCCTGCCTCGTGATAAGCAGTTAATCTTCTTTCATCCTCCGTCATAACCATAGACCTTCTCTCAGATCCCATCATAACTTTATCTTTAGCTTCTTCAAATTCAATCATACTAACGTTATTTCTACCTTTTCTAGCAGAAAGCAAAGCAGCTTCATTAACTAAGTTTGCCAAGTCAGCACCTGAAAAACCAGGTGTACCCCTTGCTAATGTTTTAGTAACTACATCAGATGATAAAGGTACTTTTTTCATATGCACTTTTAAAATCTTCTCTCTACCAATCATATCAGGATTTGGAACAACAACTTGTCTATCAAACCTTCCAGGTCTTAACAATGCTGGATCAAGTACATCAGGTCTATTTGTAGCAGCTACTAAAATTACACCTTCATTAGTTTCAAATCCATCCATTTCTACTAACAACTGATTTAATGTTTGCTCTCTTTCATCATTACCTCCCCCAAGACCTGCACCTCTATGACGACCCATTGCATCAATTTCATCAATAAATATAATACATGGTGAATTCTTTTTTCCTTGCTCAAACATGTCTCTAACTCTAGACGCTCCAACACCCACAAACATTTCAACAAAATCAGAACCAGAAATCGTAAAAAAAGGAACACCAGCTTCACCTGCAACAGCTTTAGCTAAAAGCGTTTTACCTGTTCCAGGAGGGCCAACAAGTAGAACCCCTTTTGGTATTTTACCACCTAGTTTTTGAAATTTAGCTGGATCCTTTAAAAATTCTACTACCTCCTCCAACTCTGATTTAGCTTCATCTATGCCTGCCACATCTTTAAATGTAACCTTATCTCTATGCTCTGTTAAAAGTTTAGCTTTAGATTTTCCAAATCCCATAGCACCCTTTGAACCACCTTGCATTTGTTTCATAAAGAAAATCCATACACCAATAAAAAGAAGCATAGGAAACCATGATATTAAAACAGAGAATATTCCAGGCATTCCATTTTCGATTGGCTCAGAAGTAACTTTAATTCCCTTTTCAGACAATTTGTTAGCTAATTCTTCTTCTTTAGGAATTAATGAATAAAACGGAACACCACTACTAGATGCTCCAGAAATTTTGTCACCCTGAATACTAACTTCTCTTACTTCACCAGCATTAACTCTTGCTAAAAAATCAGAGTACGCTATTGCATTAGTAGTATTCTGAGACGATGATCCTTGGAATACGTTAAAGATTGCAACTAATACAAGAGAGATAATTACCCAAACTGCAATATTTTTTCCGAAATTATTCATTTTTTTCCTTTTTTTTTAAAATTTTAACGCTTACATAAATTTAGTGTTAATGAGGTAAAGCTCATAAGACTTACCTTCAGAATTAGTTTTAATATGTGATTTACCACTATATGTATTAAAATAGGGTTTGATAGTCGCTCCTTCAAGAGTTGACATAAAAGGAATTGTACTATTTATATCATCTTCACATTCTGCAAAAGGATTATTATTTTTCACACTTTCAAAATTATGAAACTCTGAACTAATTAAATTACCAGAATATTTACTTGTTAAAAAAAATCGCCCGTCAAAAATATATTTTTTATTTTTTATTATTTCTATATCAAAATTTATGTTTCTATTTTCTCTAGTAAAAAATAAATATGATTTCTTTAAAGATATTTTAACGTTTCCTAAATTAGTATTTTTAAATACAGGACTAAAAATATGTTTTAAACAATTTAATGTTTTTTCTCTTTTAGGCGCATATTCGTTGCCTCCCACAGTTTTTATTATTCTACCAAAAATGCTAATAGTAAATAAATTAGATTTTTCAAAAATATTTTGTAAATTCTTAAAATCAACCCTCATTGCTCCCCTATTATCAATCAATATATTATTATGAACCCATTTACTAAAAATTTTATTAATTTTTAATAAAAGCTGTTTATTAAGTAAACTAAATTTTATTATATCATTTGATATAGAAGGCCAGTTGCTCACACTAATTCTCTTTAATGTTTCTCTAACCCTAGTTCTCTCGAATTTTAACAAAAAATTGGATTGATCTTCAAAAAAGATAACATTATTACTATTTACATAATTTATTATCTGACGTTTTTTAAAAAATATCAACGGTCTTAGAATTAAAGTATCATTCCAAATCATTCTATCTTGCATACCTCTAAGACCTTCGATACCTGAACCTTTAACAGATCTCATAAATATAGTTTCTACCAAATCATCTGAATGATGACCTAAAATTAAATTAGCTGAAAACTCAAAAGCTATATCGCACAGTATTCTTCTTCTTTCTTTTCTTGCCCAATTTTGAATATTACCATTAGGTTTTTTGGTAATAATTTTTTTTATAATTGTTTTAAACCCAAGACTTAATGCTATGTTTTGAACAGCCTTAGCTTCATTTGAGGAGTTTGATCTTAAATCATGGTCAATTATTACTGGAAAAACTTCAATTTTTAAATTTTTATTAGATACTATGAAGTGTTTAAGAAGGCTTAACAAAGCCATTGAGTCTATTCCACCAGATAAACCAAGGATAAACCTTCTTTTATCAATCTTTAAATTTAAACATATCTCTCTGAAATTATCATTAAAATTTTCTATCATTCAGCAGAGCATTTTTTTTCATTCTTTAAAGAATTTATCCTTTTAACAAATTTTTCTGATGGGTTAACCATAAATTCTAATGATTGATTCAGAATATCACACAATTGATTTTTAGGTGCAAAATTAACTGCAGCTTCAGCAATAAGCAGCGTCGTCTCTTGAAAACGTGGGTCATTAGGAAAAATACTGTTAAATTCTGCCATAGCAATGGCCGCTTCCTCATATTTTTTTTGAGCAAAATAAACTCTACCTAACCAATATTGAGCATCCGCCTGTAGCTTATTATTTTTATGTTTAATCAGAAATTCTTTGAAAGCTTTCTCGGCATTTTCAAAATCAAGTTGCCTAGCTAAATCTAAAGCATAATTATAACTTTCTTCTGCTGTCACTTTAGGTAATTTTAAAGCATCATTATTATCAACAACTTCTGTATCAGTAACTTTTTTTTGCTTTTCAGCATCTGTATCAGGGGCTTCTTTAATAAAGCCTAAAACACCATCCGTTTTCCCGTCCAAACTTTTCTTTTTTACATTTTCAATTTTTTGTTTTTGAAAAGTTGGTTTAGCTTTAGATTTAAAGTCATTTACTTCTTTAGTATTATCATCTTGAATAGCTTTCAATTCCAAATGACGCTCTATTCTTTTTAGGGCAAAGTCTAAATTATATGACAAATTTGTTATGTTTTTAATATTATTTTCTAATTGCCTGATATTAGAACTTAATTCATTCACCTGATTTTCTAAAACTTTCAGATTTTTATTTTGTGTACCAAAATTTGATTGTTGCTCTAGAGACCCAACTAATTTTTTAATATTATCTTCCATTCTCAATATTTTTTCTTGTTGAATGGAAACGATATCCTTCAGACCTTCAATCGATTGAGCCATGACTGGCCCAGCAAATAGTAGGGTGAATAACAAAGTATTTCTAAAATGCTTGAACATCACTACTAATCCATGAAATTAAAAGATTATCATCACATAAAAATATGGAAAGAAATATCAATATAGATTTATTAATATTAATTTATAATGGTAACAGCACGTCTGTTTTTAGACCAAGCCATACCATTTGAACCGACAACGGCTGGCTTTTCTTTTCCATAGGAAATAACTTTAATTCTATCAGGGTCAATCCCTTGAATAACTAAATAATCCCTTACTGCCGTTGCTCTTTGTTCACCTAAGGCTAAGTTATACTCACGGGTACCTCGTTCGTCACAGTGACCTTCTACTATAAAGTTTAAGTCAGAGTTAGCTCTTAAAAACCTAGATTGTGCATCAAGAAGTATTTTTGCACTTGAGTCTAACTTAGAAGAGTCATAATCAAATAAAACTCTATCACCTACTGCAATTAATTTATCAGCAGCTGTTTGTTTAGCTTGAGAAAACAAACTATTCTTTTTATCAACTGAGCTAGAAGCAGATCCAGAATTGGAACCTGTAACCACCTTTTGAGACGCTGTTTCACAAGCTGAAAGCAAAGATACAGCACCTATTATAGCAATAATTTTCATTTTCATTATACTCTCCTTAAAACTAAACAGTTGATCAATATTTGAATAACATAAATTTTTTTGACATTAACTTAATTTATAATAATATTCAACTTTTTTAGAAAACCCTAACTTTTAATTCGGCAATAAAGGTGACCAAGCTGGGTCCGAGCCATCACTAGGCGTAATAATTCTTGTTTCTCTGAAACCAGTAATATCAATTTTATATAAGTTAACACTAGCACTCTTTCCATCATCAATAGGTGCATCTTGCTTAAAATACATCAACACCCTTCCATTTGGAGCCCAGGTTGGTCCCTCAACTAAATAACCTTCTGCTAACAATCTTTCATTAGAACCATCTTGTGACATAACACCTATGTAAAATTTGTTTTTTAGCATTTTAGTAAATGCTATTAAATCTCCTTTTGGAGCCCAAACCGGCGTTGCATATCTACCTTTTCCAAAAGATATCCTCTTAACATCATTACCTTTAGAATCCATAATATAAATTTGCTGCGAACCACCTCGGTCTGAGTTAAAAATAACTCGTTTTCCATCAGGTGAGAAACTAGGTGACGTATCAATTGAACTATTATTTGTCAATCTTGTAACTTTTTGATTATTTAAATTCATAGTATAAATATCTGTTATACCTTTTGTCGCTAGACTCATTATAATTTTGTCACCTGATGGAGAAAATCTTGGAGCGAATGTCATTCCAGGGAAGGATCCCAACAATTCTTGCTGACCTGTTTCTAGATTAAAAATATAAACTCTAGGTTCATTTTTAAAATAAGCTAAATAGGTAATCTCTTGAGTTGTAGGAGAAAATCTCGGTGTTAATACCAAGAAGCTACCATCTGTTAAGTATTGATGATTTTCACCATCTTGGTCCATTATGGCAAGTCTTTTTAACCGTTTATTTTGCGGACCAGATTCTGCAACATAAACTATTCTTGTATCAAAATAACCACTATCTCCTGATAATCTTTGAAAAATTTCATCTGAGATTATATGAGCCACTCTCCTCCACGCTTTTGAGTCAACAATCAATCTTAAGCCTATGAGATCAGTTTGAGCAACAACATCCCAAAGCCTAAATTCTACTTCTACCTGTTGGTTATTTATACTTTTTACTGAGCCAGTAATTAAGGCCTTTACACCTAGTGGAGACCAGTCTGTAAAATTAGGTCTTACTGATGGGCTCGTAGGAGGAGCTATAAAAGCAGCACTTTCAAGTGCTTTAAATTGCCCAGATCCAACTAAATTATTCGAGATAACCTCAGAAATTTTTCGTCCTATTTCATTTGCTTTGCCCTCTTGTCCAGTAAAGTCTGCAATAGCAATTGGCAGCGGCTCCACCTGTCCTGAACTAATTTTTATTCTTAAATCCTGGGCCAAAGCCTGATTGATTAACAAAGGAAAAATTAAAATTAAAATTTTAAGAACTAAGGATTTTAAGTTTTTATTCAAAATAAATCTCATCTAAAATTCAATATTATATTATTAATTACTTTTATAAGGCATGATTATGGCAAGCCAAAAAAAAACACCTAATATCTATATATAAATGAGGTATCAAAGTCAAAAAAGAAGCTTTTAAATTGAGCTGCTTTATTTTTAGGCAAGGGTAAAGGCGAACAGTCAAGGACTGCTCTTCTTGCAGAATCTGCTGTTGCTCTATAAAAAGTATCCTTAACATAACGAGATTGATCATCAATTTCTACACTATTAACTGACCCATCCATATTGGCACTTATTTTCAAAGGAATGATAATTTTCACTTCACTTGCACCAATTGAGGTTTCCCAGCATTTACTGATATAATTCCTGAGTTTATCTATCTCGGTTTGAGTAAGTTTAGCCTCTGTTTTCAAAGATCTTATAGACGTGTTTCCTACTATTTGTTTTAATTTATTCAAAACATTTTTATTATTATTTTGTGATTTATTAATCTTATCTTTATTTATAATTGGCTGAGGTTTTGTAAGTGTTTTTAATATTCCCCTAGCTAAAAGTTTTTTTTGCTTTTGCTTTATTTCTTTAGGCTTGGTTTTTACTTTTGGTACAGAAACTTTTTTATTTTTCTCAATTTTAGACTTTGGCTTTTTCTTAATTATTTCAGCCATTTCTTTAAGTTTTTTTTTCTTTTTCAATTCTATGTTTTTTTTAGCAATTATTTTTTTACTAGGTAATGGAGGAGGTGGAGGAGGTGTTTTTTTAACTTTATCCTCTTTGACTATATCTTTTTTTATTTTTTTAACTTCTTTATTAGGATTTCCGAGTTTAAGAACAGTTTTAGAGCTTATAAGAGTATCTTCTACAATATCAATAGGTTGTTCAAGAGGTTCTTTAACTTTAAATGAGGGCAAGCCGTAATAGGCAACTAATATAAAAAAAACATGAAGCCCTATTGAAATAAAAGTTGACTTAACCATGGCCTCAACTTTCTTTTAACTTCGCGACTAGTGCTACCTTCTTAAAACCAGAGCTTTTAATTTTTGCAATAGTTTCTAAAACTATACCATATGGGACATCTTTATCACCTCTTACATATATTCTAAGATTTTTATTTCCAGCAGAGATAGCCTTAAGACGAGGCAATAACTGAACTGTGTCAATCACTCTTTCCTGCAGATATAAATCCCCAGTTTTTTTTATACTAACTACAATTGGGTCACCCTTTTGATTTAGCTGAGCAGCTTTAGTTTTTGGAAGATCAACTGACACTCCTACTGTTAGAAGAGGCGCAGTAATCATAAACACAATTAACAATACAAGCATCACATCAACAAATGGCGTAACGTTAATCTGATTAATTGATTTATTTTTTTTGCGTAAACCTTTTAAAAGCATTCGATTAGACATTATGTTTTTTTTCCATCTCATTAAGTTTTTTTGATAAAAACTCAATTGAAAAATATTCTAAATTACTAGTAATTTTATCTAAATCATTTGAAAATTTATTATAAGCGGCAACCGCAGGAATTGCAGCTAATAACCCTAGAGCTGTAGCAAATAATGCTTCGGCTATACCAGGCGCTACAACTGCAAGACTAGTGTTATTACTAATGGCAATTGACTGAAAGGCGTTTACTATCCCCCATACTGTTCCTAACAAACCAATAAATGGGCCAACAGAACCTATTGAGGCTAAAAAACTCATTCCATTTTCTAATTTTTCAACTTGTTTAGCAATTTCTATTTGTAATACTGTTTCGATTCTTTGAAAAAGTTCTTTTATTTTGTATTTATCTCTTGCAAGCAAATTGTTGGAATGAATTTTATTAAATTCAACCATACCTAGCATAAAGATTTTTACTTGAGCATTTAGCTGATTATGATCTTTTATCTCACTTTTATAAAAATCAAATAATTCATCATCATCTACATCTTCATTTATAAAGTTAACTTCAAAGTTTGCAGATATTTTTTTTTCTTTTCTAATCATCTTCGATTTATTAATAATTATGGTCCAACACCAAATTGAAGCTATTACTAGCAAAAACATTATTAATTGGACAAAAATATCAGCGTCTGCAATCAATCCCAACAATGATAGATCATGACCTTCTGAAATTTTTTCTATATCAACTTGTGGGGCCTGCACTTCATTAGCCATAATTCAAACCTTTTATTTATCTTTATGATTTATTTTGAAAAAATTTATGATTTAATATCGTATTCATTCTTCTTACTTTATTTTGACTGTTAATAGCAACTATTTGTATAACGCCTGAAACCAACAACTCATGTTCATGATTATTGCTGTCATATTTAAATGCAACTTGATTAAGAGTTATACTGGAGTTTTTGGCATATTTAAGGCAAGTTTCTATTACAAGCTTATCATTCAACTTTGCAGACTTATACCAATTAACATCTGCTTTTTTAACTACTAAGATTATATCAAATTCTTTTTTTAAATTTAATTGATCAATTTTTAACAAATTTAATAAAGAAGAACGGGCTCTTTCAAAGTATTTTAAATAGTTAGTATGATAAACAATTTGGCCAGAGTCAGTATCTTCATAAAACACTCTTAGTCTATAAAAGTGTTTATCACCTGTAATAGATCCATCTAAATTTTCAAAATTATTATTCATTAAGTTTCAAAAAATTATATTTTATTAGGTGTATTCATCATGTCAGCTTGTTCTTCTGCTTTTAAAGGAGGTTCAAAGCCTAGGTGTCTCCACCCCGAAGCAGATATAAATCTACCCCTTGATGATCTCTGTATCAAACCACGTTGTAATAAATAAGGCTCAATTACTTCTTCAATCATATCTTTTTGTTCAGATAAAACAGCTGACAGTGTATCTAAACCTACAGGACCACCTTGATATTTTTCTATTATAACATTCAAATACTTTCTATCAATGGCGTCTAATCCAGATTTATCCACGTCCAACTGAGCTAGAGCTTTATCTGCAAACTTATAATCAATAATGTCGTCTTCAGAAACATATAATATATCTCTTACACGCCTTAACAATCTACCTGCAACTCTTGGTGTTCCTCTTGATCTTTTTGCGATTTCATAAGCCCCATCCCTATTTAGATTTACTTTTAATTTTGTAGCTAATTTGAGTAAAATCTTTACTAAATCTGTTGAATTGTAAAACTCCATTCTAATTTGAATGCCAAATCTATCCCTTAATGGTGTAGTTAATAATCCAGACCGAGTCGTTGCTCCTACCAAAGTAAATGGAGGCAAATCAATTTTAATAGTTCTTGCTGATGGACCTTCACCAATTATTAAATCCAACTGAAAGTCTTCCATAGCAGGATACAATATCTCTTCTATATTAGGCGAAAGACGATGAATTTCATCAATAAATAGTACATCTTTTGGCTGAAGGTTTGTTAATAAAGCCGCTAGATCTCCAGCTTTATTTATAATTGGTCCCGAAGTTGATCTAAAACCAACACCTAATTCATGAGATATTATTTGTGCAAGAGTAGTTTTTCCAAGGCCCGGAGGACCAAATAACAAACTATGGTCCATTGCTTCTTCTCTATGACCAGCAGCAGAAATAAAAGTAGATAAATTTTTTTGAACTTGTGGCTGCCCTATAAATTCGGAGAGTTTTTGAGGCCTTAAGCTTAAATCAGAACTCTCATCTTTCTGAATTATTTCAGAATCAATTAGCCTATTATCAGTTTGGTCTTCATCCTTCATTTGGTTCACCTTGATAATTCTTTGAGAGCTAAAGGTACAATATTATTAACTGTAAATTCTTTATTTTTTTTATTAATACTAAAATCTTTTTTAATTTTCATCACAACTGTGAAAACTTCACTCCTTCCAAACCCTAGGTTTACTAGTGCTGAAATAATATCCTCCACTATATTTTCATAATCATCCTGATTGTTATTGTTTTCTAGATCCAACTGTTTCACTAATTTATCTGATTTTTGGTTATTAATAATTTCTTGAGATTTATTAGTATTAAAAGTTGAAATTTTATCTAACAATTCAGTAGTTATTCTTCCAGCAACCTTAGGGCCAACTCCGTCAGCCCTAGCAATCATTGCTTTATCACCAGAAGAGATTGCTAAAATAATTTCATCAACATTTAGAGTTGATAAAATAGAAAGAGCGGCTCTTGGGCCAACACCTTGAACAGATTGAAGTAATTTAAAAAAATTTTGATCCTTAAACGTTGCAAAGCCATACATTATAATTTTATCATCTTTGATCTGCAAATCAGTGTACAAAAATAAATTTGACCCTAAGTCACCTAAGGATGAAATTAATTTTGATGAAACATTTAAAAAATACCCTACATCATTAACCTCTAAAATAATGTCAGATTTACCTATTGATGTTAATGTGCCTTTCAAAGATGCTATCATTTGAAATTTTATGATCCTTTAATTATTATTTCTTTTTTTCTTTTAATAAAGCCTTTGCAATAGCTATATCTAAACTATTATTTGCTTGTTGTAAATTTGAAGCCGTATAATCATCACCAATATGATGCGCTGAAATTGCAATTGCCAATGCATCTGCGCTATCTTCATTCTTAGGTAAAACAGACAATAATTTTTCAATCATTGATGTGATTTGTTGTTTTGAAGCTGAGCCATAACCCGTAATTGTTTTTTTTACTAATTTTGGAGGAATTTCTGTTATGTCCAATCCTGATTCTGCTAAAACTGACATAGATACACCCCTTGCCATTCCCAGCTTCAAACTAGATCCAGCTCCAAAACCTACAAAAATCTGTTCTATTGCTGATTTGTTTGGACTATATTTTGAAATTATTTGTGATAATTGACTTTTAATAAAAAATAATCTTTTACCATCTGAAATAGATGTTGAGGGTGATATAGTGCCGTCACCAATATAAATTAATTTATTATTTTTGAATTCAACAATTCCCCATCCAGTATGCCTTAATCCAGGATCTATACCAATAATACGCAAACTAAGAACTTCCTTAAATATTGACTTTATTTATAATTTCTTCGCTAATATCAAAATTACCATAAACACCCTGAACATCTTCACAATTATCAAGTGTATCTAAAAGCTTTAATATTGAGGTAGCTCTTTTTTCGTCATCAACCTTAATATAATTCTCAGGTTGCCAAATTATTTCAGCTTGTTCAGGAGAGCCAAGTAGGTTTTCCAACTTATCTCTAACATTATTAAATTCATTTAAAGAGGTAATTATTTCATGGCTCATTTCGTCGGAAATAACGTCATCAGCACCAACTTCAATTGCTATTTCTAAGATTTCATCATCATTTTTAATATCTTTTTGATATAAAATATGACCTACATTATTAAACATGAAAGATACAGAGCCAGTTTCACCTAAATTACCACCATATTTTGTAAAAGAAGATCTGACTTCAGATGCAGTTCTGTTACGATTATCAGTAACAGCATCCACAATTAATGCAATCCCTCCAGGAGCATATCCCTCATATCTAATTTCTTCTAAATTTACATTTTCTCCAGATTCAGCTTTTTTTATCACTCTTTCAATATTATCCTTAGGCATATTTACTGCTCTACAAGCTGATAAAGCTGACCTTAATCTGGGATTACTTGATGGATCTGTGCCACCTCTTACAGCAACTTGTAATTCTTTTGTCAAACGGGCAAATTTTTTGGCTCTTCTGGCGTCTTGTGCTCCTTTACGATGCATTATATTTTTAAATTTTGAGTGACCAGCCATATACATTTCTCCTAATATATTTTTATTAATTTATTCTAAATTAGTTTGCTCTAATCTTCCTCCTATTCTTAGAGGTTTGATTGATTTACTTAAACCACTAATATCACTCTCTATTATAACGCCGCATAAAGTAGGTTCACCATTAGAAACTTCAAGTCTTGATTTTTTATTTTGAGGAAATAGAAATCTATTTAATGCATCTTTCTTATTCATCCCTATTATGGAGTTATAATCACCACTCATACCTACATCAGTAATATAAGCAGTACCATTTTCTAAGATCTGATAATCTGCAGTTGGCACGTGTGTGTGTGTCCCAACAACTGCAGTTACCTTGCCGTCAAGAGCGTTGCCTAAAGCCATCTTTTCAGAAGATGCTTCTCCATGAATATCCACTAGAGAAAAATCTACATTCTTTTTTAACTTTAGATTTTCTAAGATATCAGGGATTTTATCAAAGACATTATCAGTTTTTTGCATAAACAAATTAGTCATTATATTTGCAACTCCAATTTTTCCTGCATCCAAATCTACAGTAGTCATCCCTAAACCTGGAGTGCCTTCGATCATATTTAATGGGCGAAGTAATCTATCATTTTTTGTTATATATGATATTATTTCTCTTTTATCCCAAATATGGTTTCCAGTAGTTAATACATCAGCTCCTACACGAAAAAAATCATCACAAATTGAAGGCGTGACGCCAAATCCTCCCGCTGAATTCTCAACATTTACTATTATTGCATCTAATTTTAACTTTGTTTTAAGTTCTACAATTTTTTCTTGAGCATAGTTTCTTGCTCTTCTTCCAACAATATCACCAATAAACAGGACTTTCATAAACATCTTCTTTTTTAAGTTAATTTTAATTTACTTTTGATAGTATTTCTTTTTCCGTTACTATGAAATCTAACCTCTGGTCATGGCTTTCATATGGTATAGTTTTAGTTTCTTGTTCACTATAAGCAAGGCCAATTGTAATAAAATTTTTCTGTTTTTTATCAAAATATCTTTTTAGGATTGATATTGATTTATCATAATAACCTGCTCCATATCCAAGTCTATTTAATTTTCTATCAAACATTAACATAGGCACAACAATAATCTGTGGCAAAATAGTTTTATTTGTTCGAAGTGGTTCATAGGTTCCTATATGACTTTTTTGTAGTTTCTCTTTTTTAAACCATTGTTTAAAAACCATTGAATGACTATTACTATCAACAACCGGTAGAGCAGTGGTTATGTTGTTATCCTTAAAATATTTAATAAACACCAAAGGTGAAATTTCATTAGAAATAGGATAATATAAACCAATTTCTTTAATAGTATTTTCAATTGAACAAACTCTATCCAAACAAGAATTAATATTTTTTAAAAAAGTATGTTTATCTTTAGTGTCTAAAGAAATTAATTTTCTTTTTTGTTTAGCAATAATTCTAAGATCATTTTTCATTTAAATTGCTCTAAAACAAATCACGAAAGCCAAACAATCGTCGGACAAGTTATCCTATGTTGCCTGTTAAACAGGTGGGCACCATTTACTTTAACCTCGGCTAAAACAGTGACGGCTCCCTAAGAATACTTATGGCCCCAAGGATTAAAGTTCCTAACAAACAGTTCAGCTTTCGAAACTATAATTTATTTGCTTTCTAATAACTTTGCAACCTTATTCATTCTTTCAGTAGATTTTGCTAGCCAATCCAGAAGTTCGCGTATATGGGGTAAATGTTTATCATCTGAATTGGTCGCTTCGTTACTGATAACATCAACCTTTTCATTTAATTTATCTGCTAAAACTAATGATGTCATTGCTAATAATCTAGTTTCACTTATCCCACTTGATATACTAGAAAGTTCCTCAATCGCTTTGTTAACTTCATTTGAAGCATTAATAAGTTTGTCTTCTTCACCAATTTCACATGTAACAGGATAAATGGTATTATTAATATTAACTTTAATTGTTACTTTATTTGACATATAATACTCTAGTTAAATAAGTTCAGATTACTATTTAGTACTTCTTAATTTTAATTTTAAATTATCCAAACATTCTTTAGCCTCATTAAATTTTTTATTAGCATTAAGCATGTCATTTTTAATGGTTTCCAATTTTTGTTTATTAGTTATGCTCTCAGCAATACTTTTCTCTAAACGCTTCATACTATCTTCAAATGCATTTTGAACGCTTTTTATACTTTTAAAATCTAATAAAAGTTCATCTCGATCTTTCATGATCTAACATCTCTTTAAAATTAAGTTAATGTAATAATAAATAAATTGTCTTACACTTCAATATTAATATATATATAAATTTTTAGTATTTATAAATTTTTAATTTAAAGATATAATTACTATAATAATTAATTTCAAATATGAAATAGGTTTTACAAGCATGAAGTTTACTAAAAATATTAAGTCCATACTAAGTAATTATGAAAGCGACAGTCCTGGAGTTAAATCAAATTTAGCAAGAATTCTTATGTCTGGAAAACTAGCAGGTACTGGTAAATTAATAATTCTTCCAGTTGATCAAGGGTTTGAACATGGACCAGCCCGTTCTTTTGCAAAGAATGAGGACGGTTATGATCCTCACTATCATTTTAAGTTAGCAATTAATGCTGGATTATCTGCTTTTGCTGCTCCTTTAGGAATGTTAGAAGCTGGCGCAGATACATTTGCAGGCCAAATTCCACTTATAATGAAGGTAAATAGTTCAAACTCTCTATCTAGAGAGAAATTTTCTCCATCACAAGCAATAACTGGCTCGGTTAACGAAGCTATCAGGTTAGGTTGTTCTGCTATTGGCTTTACTATCTATCCAGGATCTGATGCAGCATTAGACATGATTTCAGACATTCAGGACATGGCTTTAGAAGCAAAAAGTGCTGGGCTTGCAGTTGTAGTTTGGAGCTACCCTAGAGGTGGAGATATAAGTAAAGAAGGTGAGACTGCAATTGATATTGTTGCTTATGCCGCTCACATGGCCGCTTTAGTTGGAGCGCATATTATAAAGGTAAAACCTCCAACAGCTCACATTGAACTTGAGGAGGCTAAAAAAGTCTATCTTTCTGAGAATATAGATATAGATACTCTTAGTAATAGAATTAAACATGTTGTGCAATCTTGTTTTCAAGGAAGAAGGCTAGTCGTTTTCTCAGGAGGAAACTCAAAAGATAAGGCCTCTTTTCTAAACGAAATAAGAGGGTTATATGAAGGTGGTGCAACTGGCTCTATCATTGGTAGAAATTCATTTCAACGACCATATAACGAAGCTTTGAGTTTGCTAAGCGAAGTCACTGATATTTATAGAGGTAGATAATTTGAAGGTTAACGGAAATACTATTAAACCAGGAAATGTAATTGAACACAAAAATGGGTTATGGGTAGCAGTAAAGACTAGCCATGTTAAACCTGGGAAAGGTGGTGCCTTTGCTCAAATAGAACTTAGAAATTTAAAAGATGGGACTAAACTAAATGAACGTTTTAGGTCGTCTGAAAATATTGAAAGGGTAATATTAGAAGAAGTCCCTCATGTTTTTTTATATAAAGAGAATAATAATCTTGTTTTCATGAATAATAATACTTTTGATCAAATAAACATTGATGAAAATATGATTGGTGAACAAGCATCTTATTTACAGGATGGCATGATGGTCATGATAAATATTTATAATGAGGAACCTGTTTCAGTTAATATGCCTGATAGTTGTGTTTTAGAAGTAATAGAAACTGAAGCCGTTATTAAAGGACAGACTGCTTCTTCTTCCTTTAAGCCAGCTATTTTAAATAATAACGTGAAAGTTATGGTCCCTGGACACATTGAGGTTGGTTCAAAAATAGTGGTTAGACCCTCTGATAGTTCTTATATAGAAAAAGCTAAGACATAAAATAATTCTATAAATATCGTTATTAATTTTGGAGAGAAGATGGGTAATAAATCACCACTTTTAAATATAATTTTTCAATCTTTAAATAAAGTAACACGTAATATGCTCAGAGATTTTGGGGAAATAGAAAATTTACAAGTTTCTCCAACCTCAATTGCTCGTTTTGTAGCCAACACAGAAAATAAAATTGAACGTAGCTTAATAGAAGATTTAACTAAAGCTCGTCCAGACTGGCAATTTAAAGCTAAAACAGAGGAAGAAACTTCAGAAAATAAATACTACTGGATAATTGATACTTTGAATGGCAAAACAAACTTTTCCCACGCCTTCCCCTACTTTTCTATATCTATTGCAGTTGAATATAATAATGAAATAATATGTACTGTTATTTTAGACCCTCTTAGAGATGAAATATATTTTGCAGAAAAGGGAAAAGGGTCATTTCAAAATGACCGAAGGATAAGAGTATCTAATAGAAAGTCTATTAATAATTGTATCTTTTCTATTTATAATGATCAAAACTTAGATTATAATTCAACTGCTATAGATGACATTAGAATAATGAAAGAATTAGCTTTACAAAACTCATCAGTCACTCGAGAATTTGGCTCTTCAGCTCTAAATTACGCTTGGCTTGCGTCAGGAAAGATTGATTGCCTTTTCACAACTAATTTAAATAAAAACCAAATTGCATGTGGGGAACTTCTAATCAAAGAGGCAGGTGGATACATTTCTAATCTAAAGTATATCAATGCTTACAGGGCCCCGAACGACTTTCATATCGGCGCTAATCCTGTGATACACAAAGAGTTATTAAAGAAAATCAATAACTTAAAAAAATGATGCTTATATGAAAATTAAAATTTGGTGTCATGAAAAAGTCATGTTTTAATGTTTCAAAGTAAAATGTAACAGGGGTTATTGTATGACAAATCCAAATAAATACGCTTTTAGAATGTTATTCTTACTTATAGTTGTAGCTATCCTAATATTTTTTCTTTTTGATCCTCTAAAGCTAGCATTTGAAGGAAATGCTGCGCTTAACGGAGTAATTATAAGTACATTAATATTAGGAATAATTTTTTCATTTCGTCAAACATTCAGGTTAAGTAGAGAATCAAAATGGCTTAAGTTTATAAAGAGAAAAGATAACTTAATGCCCGCTAATATTGTGTTGAAAATAAAACCAATACTTCTAGCCCCAGTTGCAGCAGTATTATCTGAAACTAGAACTGACAATCCATCTTTATCTGCTAACTCCTTAAGTACCATTTTAGATGGAGTTTCATCAAGACTGGACGAGAGTAGAGAAATTTTGAGATATATGATTGGCCTTTTAGTTTTTCTTGGATTATTAGGTACTTTTTGGGGACTTTTGCAAACTATCTCTTCTGTATCGGGAGTTATTAATACTATAGATTTTAATATCAACAACTTATCAAAAGATGGTAATGCTTTATTTATGGACATTCAAAAAGGTTTAAGTGCTCCACTCGATGGTATGTCTACTGCTTTCTCCTCATCTTTATTTGGATTAGCTGGATCTCTAATACTAGGCTTTTTAGACCTTCAGGTAGGACAAGCTAGCAACCGATTTTTTAATGAATTAGAAGATTGGTTATCACAAATGGCTATTTTTACTACAAGTGAACCAGGAAATAATGGTTTAAGCGAATCTGCTATAGAAAATCTTGCATATGTTGCAAAAAGAGCTAATCAAAATGAAAATGAAAAAATTAGAATCACAGAGAATATTAGCGAATTAACAATTGTTCTAAATAGGCTCGTTGAAAAACTTGATGACGACAAAAATGTTAAAGATCATTTAATAAAAATTTCTTCAATTTTAAAAAATTTAGGAGATCAAAATACAGATAAATTATCAGAATTACAGTCAAACTTGACTTTAGAATTAAGAGCTATTTCAAAACAACTTTTAGAAAATAAAAAAGTCAAATAAGCATAATGGATAAGTATTAAAATATAAAACAGAGATCACTAATGATACTTAATAAAACAAGACGAAGAAATCTAGATTATACCTGGCCTGGATTTGTAGATGCTCTTTCTAGTCTATTGATGGTAATCATATTCGTTTTAATGATTTTTGTTTTATCCCAATTTTTCCTTTCACAAAAAATGAGCGGTCAAGATGAAGCTTTAGTTGAATTGAAGAACAATCTGACTGAATTGAGTGAATTACTCTCAATTGAAAGAGAAGCTACCACTGAATTGACTTCACAATTATCAATACTGGAATCTAAAATAATTAATCTGAAAACTGACTTAGATGAAAAAAAAATAATAACATCACAATACATAGAAGAAATTGCAGGTAAGGATAATATAATATCAATGACCCAAATTGAAATTGGTAAATTAAAAGATATTATTAATCAAAAAAATCAAGATGCTTTAGATGATAAGAACACTCTAGTGCAACTTACAAAGGATAATAAAGTCAAGGACAGTCAAATAATTGATAAACAAAACAAAATCAGAGCAAGCCAGGAAGAAATAAAAATCTTAATTTCTGCTTCTTTGAAGTTAAGAAATAAATTGTCTCAATTACAAACATTACTTTCTGCTTACAAAGCCAAAGATAAAAAAGAAAAAGTTAAAGTAATTAGTTTAGGAAAAGATGTGAATTCAGCTTTGGCTAGAAGAGTAGAAGAACTACAAAAGTTCAAATCAGATTTTTTTGGGAGAGTAAAAGCTCTTATCAAAGGGCGTAAGGAAATAAGAATAGTAGGAGATAGATTTGTTTTTCAATCTGAGGTGCTTTTTGCATTAGGATCAGATGAATTAGGAGAAAAAGGTAAGTTAGAAATGATTAAGCTTGCTTCGACTTTAATGGAAATAGAAAAATCATTACCTACTGATATTGATTGGATCCTTCAGATAGATGGACACACTGATAATTTACCAGTAAAATCAGGGCAAAGTTATAAGGATAATTGGGAGCTCTCAACAAAAAGAGCTTTATCTGTTTTAAGGTTTTTGATTAAACAAGGTATTAAACCAAATAGACTATCTGCATCAGGGTATGGTAGTTTCCAACCAATTGATAATAGAAATTTGGTTACCGCACGAACAAAAAATCGTCGTATCGAAATGAAAATCACTCAAAGTACAAAATTAAAATGATTAGAGATAAAATTGTTAAACAACCTAGTTAAGCGGTTCAACGCTAAATCAAACAAACATCTGTTGATTATTTTTATAATTTTTGCTTTAAGTGGATCTAGTTCATTATTTGTCTCATCTCCTATTTTATCTGTAATCAACTTAGATAGCCTAATAACATTCTATCCTTTATACTTATTAGTTAGAATCATAATAATAATTCCTATTTATCAAATAATGTTAATGATAATAGCCACATTGTTTGGACAATTTAATTATTTTTGGAAATTTGAAAAAAAATTCCTTCAACGTTTAAAGCTTATTAAATAAATAAACTTGTAATTAGCTATTTTAAATTGTAAAAGTCTTTAAATATTAATATAAAATTTTTAGAGTTTAAAATGAAAAAAGACATCCACCCAGATTATCACGAAATTACTGTTGTAATGACAGATGGAACCGAATACAAAACTCGTTCTACTATGGGCAAGGCAGGTGAAACTATCAAGCTGGATATTGACCCAAAATCACATCCAGCATGGACAGGTCAACATAGAATTCTGGACTCAGGTGGACAAGTTGCGCGTTTTAACAAACGTTTCTCTGGACTAGGAGTAAAGACCGACTAGTCTTTTAATACACTAAAGTTTATATATTGTATTATTATGTTTCGTAATCCTATCAACAATTCCAACCTATTATTTTTTATGATATTATTCTCATGATTTACAATAATATTTTCAAAAAACATATTAATTAATGTGCTTGCTTTCGTAATTTCATTTAAGATAGCTTCTTGTTTATCTAACTGATATCTATTTTTAGCAAATTCAAGCCTTAAATGATTACTAATATTAAAAATATCTTCCTCTTCAGAACTTTCAAACAGACTTTGATCAAGATAAATTTGTGATCCTTCTGGCAATTCATTAGTTTTAATAATGTTATTTAACCTTTTAAAGTTAGATAAGAAACGTTTAAACTCTTCTGTTTTATGTATAGTTTTTATACTTTGTATTCTTTTATATAATACTTGAAATGGTATTTTATATAAATCTGGCAAGTCAATAATTGATTTAATTATATCATCTCCAAAATCATCTTTTTTAAGTATATAGCTCAATTTGTCTATGATAAATGCATATAATTCATCTTGAATTATTTCAGATGCATTATCGAATATTTTCAAAGGTTCAGTAAAAAGATCAGAAATTGAAATGTTAACTTTAAATTTAATCAAAATTTTAACTATTGAAAATCCAGACCTCCTAAGGGCAAATGGATCTTTAGAACCGGTTGGCTTCTTATTTATTACAAAAAAACCTGTCAATGTATCAATGTTGTCAATCACTGATAGCATTGCTCCTAAATTTGACTTAGGAAGTTCATCAGACAAGCCTTTGGGCTTGTAGTGCTCAGAAATTGCAATTGAAACGTCAGAAGTGGCACCATTTATTTTTGAATAATATCCTCCCATAACTCCTTGAAGTTCTGGAAACTCACCAACCATTTCAGACGCTAGATCAGCTTTTGACAAAAGAGCAGCTTCTTTTGCTAAAGAAGGGTCTAAATTAAAAAAAGATGCAAAAAAATCTGAAATTTTTGCAAGTCGTATAGTTTTGTCAAAAATAGATCCAAGGCCATCATAGAACAAAACTTTTTTTAATTTTTTATTAAAATGATCTAATGAATTAGAGGTATCAACCTTCCAAAAAAAACTAGCATCCGATAACCTAGCTCTTAATACTCTTTGATTTCCTTCTGTTATTCTAATATTTCTATTTTTTTCTGAAAGAGCATTAGATACGAATATGAATTTTGGAGCTAATTTTTTCTTATTATCAAATATAGTAAAATATTTTTGATGCACCTTCATTGCTGTGGAAAGAACTTCTGGAGGCAAACTCATGAATTCATTGTCTATAGTTCCAAGCATAACATTTGGAAACTCTACTAAACCTGTAATTTCATCCAATAATGTGTTATCTTGTTTTAGATTTAATTGCTTGTTATTTAATAACAAATCTATGTCGCTTAAAATTTTATTTTTTCTAGTTTCTCTATCTATTATAACATTATTATTTTTCAATAAATCTTCATATTGATTAATACTTTTTACAATGATTTTTTGGTTATGATGCCTGTGACCAAAGCTAAAATTTGTAAAGTTTAGGAATGTATTCTTCCCAATTTTTATTTTCCCATCGACTGGCTCGTCATTTAATAAAATTAATATATTTCTAAGTGGTCTAGCCCATTTTAAGTCAGAATATGCCCACCTCTGACTTTTGGACCATACAAAATCAAATATTATCTCATTAATGATATCAGGCAAAATTTTAGCAGTATTTTCGCCAACTATATTTTGTGAATAAAAATAAAAATCACCATTATTTGTCTTTTTAACAATAGTGTCAGATAAACTAATATTATTAGATTTTAAAAAACCATTAATTGCTTTTTCATCTGAACCTAATCTGGGACCTCTTTTTTCAACAAGTTGATCTTTCTGAACAAGGTCTATATCTCTAATTACAATTGCTAGATGTCTTGGTCCAGTAAAAGTTTTGCATGAAACAAAGCTAACTTCTCTACTAACAAGTTTCTTTACAAATAGATTTTCTAGTTGTTCTCCAGATCCAACTTGTAATCTTGCTGGGATTTCTTCGGAAAAAAATTCTACAAGCAAGTCTCCTTTTTGAGCGTCAATTTTACTCATTATTATTTTTTTCTATCCAGGCCAAGCAACATGATCTTGCCATATTTCTCACTCTTAAAATATATGACTGTCTTTCAGAAACTGAAATAACTCCTCTGGCATCTAATAAATTAAAAACATGACTAGCTTTAATACAATGATCATAAGCAGGCAAGCACAAAGGATTATCTTTATCTTTTAACAATGAAATACATTCTTTTTCGGCATTATTAAAATGTTCTAATAATATTGATGAGTTTGATTTTTCAAAATTATAAGTAGAAAACTCTTGTTCTTGCTGTAAAAAAATATCCCCATAATTTTTTCCACCTCTAGTTTTTTCAATACCATCCCAATCAAGATCATATACGTTTTCAACTTTTTGAATAAACATTGCAAGACGTTCTAGACCATAAGTTATTTCACTTGCAACAGGGTTGACTTCAATACCTCCAACTTGTTGAAAATATGTAAACTGACTAATTTCCATACCGTCACACCAAATTTCCCACCCAAGCCCTGAAGCTCCTAAGGTTGGGCTTTCCCAATCATCTTCAACAAATCTTATGTCATGGTCTTTAGTATTTAAACCGATAGCATTTAAACTATTCAAATATAGTTCTTGTATATCGTCAGGTGAAGGTTGAATAATAACTTGAAATTGGTAATAATGTTGTAATCTATTAGGGTTTTCTCCATATCTTCCATCAGTCGGCCTTCTACATGGTTGAATATAAGCGGCTTTCCAAATAGGATCAGGACCTAGTACACGTAATACAGTCCCTGGATGAAATGTGCCTGCACCAACTTCAGAGTCGTAAGGTTGCAATAAAACACAACCTTGCTCTATCCAGTAAGATTGAAGATTCATTAGAATATTTTGAAATGACTTTGTTTTATTCATTTTACTACTGTTATAAACTTTATTATACATATCTAGGTTTTCAGCACCAAAAGGCAATTTTAAGATTGTTCTTTAGAACATTTTTTGTTGTTACATTTGTCACCAGGGCTCCAGCAACCACAATTATCACATTTATATGCGTCTATCCCTTTTTTACTCATATCTTCTTGGCTTTTATCATTATTTTTTGAAATACTTTTACGTTTTTCTATAATTTTAAAAGTGTACCAAACAGCA
>ENA-ORDA01000473-ORDA01000473.1-marine-metagenome-genome-assembly--contig:-NODE-473-length-40403-cov-8.450999_pt1 | contig 40403 bp, 44 predicted proteins | sample MGYA00237778_ERZ508506 | MGnify/ENA primary metagenome ERZ508506 (study PRJEB26177, sample SAMN06267891) | marine metagenome | isolation source: Monterey Bay, California, USA | place: Pacific...
AGAAAATATTATTCCTGAAAATAATGTAATTAATCATAAAGAAAATTTTAAATCTACTGTTACAAATGAAACATTAACTCAAGAAACAAATGATACAGATCAGTTATTATTAAATAACAAAAAATCCTTAGATAATGAAACTTTGTCTAATAATTCAAATAAAGAAAATAGTATTAATTTTACAGATTCAAATGAAGTACAATTCCGAATTTTAGCAACTAAATTTAATGAAGCGGTAGAGGTAATACTTGAACTCTCAGACAAGGTAAGTAAATTAGAAAAGGCAGTTTATAAAACGCACAGTCAGAATAAAAAGGAAAATAGTTTTTTAAATTATATAAACATTAAAACGTTATTTATTTTAATGTTACTCTCTTTTTTAAGTTTAGGAATGCTTTATTTCCCTATTGATATAAGCAAGTTCGAGTTGATACTTAATGAAATTGTTTCGAATGTTTAGTATTTAAAATTATTCTAAGTCTATATCAAGAATTGTCATGTTAAAATGATAACATGTATCACCATCCTCTTTATCTTCAAATACAACACCTAAAAACTCACCATCTTTAGTAACATCTGCAGAATCTAATTTATTTTCTCTACCTTCTACTTTTATGTTTTTTGAACCGAGAGCTTTTCTCATTTGATTTTGAATTTTACTAATTACAACTCTATCCATCTTTATTCCTTAATTTAAATGATATTTAGTTTTTTAACACAATAGACAGTATATATCTATATTATGATCCATATTTTTTTATAGATAACTTTTTTTCAAATTTAGATAATATAGTTAATAACTCAGAACTTTTAATAATAATTTGAACTTCACTTTTGATGTAAAACTCTGGTTTATTTCTGAAGCCTTTTTCGCTTTTTTTAATAATTTGATATAGGGGTTTGTCATGAGTATGTCTATAAACTGAGAAAATAGCAGTGTTGACCTTATTATCTAATGCATAATCACGCCACGATCCTTTAGATACTTGTTTGCTATATAGATTTAGAATAGATGTTAATTCGAATTTTGAAAAAAATATAAAGTTTTTATCTAATTTAATTGTGTTTGCAGAATAACTTACTGAATTGTTATCATTGTTTTTGTTTAAAAACTTTACAACGCTCATTCAATTTTTCCAAAAAATATTAAAATATATAATACTATATCTTCTTAATTGTCTAATTGTCTAATTTTAAAGATAATCAATTGATCTTTTCTGATAAAAGTATAAACATGTTATTTTAATTGAATACACTAGACGGGTTATATAATGGCCGACATTTTTGATGAAGTTTCAGAAGAATTAAAGCAAGATCAATTAATTCAACTTTGGAAAAAATATTCAAAGTTAATTATTACATTCTTTATTTTGCTAGTTCTATCAGTCTCAACGTATCAAGTTTATATGATATGGAATGAAAAGAAGTTAACTGAAAGTTCAGAACAATTCTTTTCTGGACTAGAAAAACTTGATAACAAAGACTTTGAAAAAAGTGCTGAAATCTTTTTAAATAGCTCATTAGATCAAAAGGATGGTTATAGAGTTTTGTCAATATTTGGACTTGCTCATTCAAATTTTGAAAATGGTAAAATTTCTGAAATGGTTTCAAACTACCAAACAATTTATGAAGACAAAACTATTGGAAATTATTATCAGGATTTAGCTAGAATTTTGTCTGTTATAAAAGATAACAAAAGTAATTTCAGTGAATTACAAGGGCGTTTAAAACCGATTTTAAACAGTCCTAGTAAACTGCAATTATTAGCTGCTGAACTGGAGATAGTATTATTTATTAGATTTAATAAATTAGATAAAGCTCGTAATTCCATCAAGCTTTTACTTGCTAGGACAGATATTACACAAGAGCAAAAAAACAGGTTAAGTTTAATAGATAAAGTCTATAATTCGAATGCAAAATAATTTCTTAATTCTATGTTTTCTTTTTTTATTGATTGGGTGTTCTTCAAACGAGGAGCTGGATCTTAAAAATTATAAAAATGTTTTTAAAAATAATAACGAGTTTTCTCAAACTAAAATTTCTGAAAGGTCTTTTTCTAAATTAGATAATGTAAAAAATCTCATCAATATATTTAATGCTAAATCCTATAATACAGAAAATCCTTCTTTTGATTACCCTTTAGAAAAAAAATGGGAAATAGACACAGATCAAAATATAAATGACGAAAACCCTTTTTTAGCAGAACCAATAATTATTTCTTCACATTTATTCTTAATTAACAATAAAGGTTTTGTTTTTAAAATTAATATTGATAGTGGAAAAATAATATGGAAAAAAAATTTTTTTAAATATTTAGGAAACACAATTATAGGTGCTCCTGCCATATCGGGTATATTATCAGGTGAGGATGGTGTTACTTTATATGTTTATTCTGGATATAATGAAATCGTGGCGATAAACGGTAAAAATGGAAATTTAATCTGGAAAAAAAAGCATAGTTTACCATTTAGAGGTGGAATGACAGTTTTCAAGGATGTTTTGTTAATCAGTGATTTTGCAGGAAACTTTCTCTCTATCAATAATACAAGTGGCAAAACTAACTGGAGTGTATCATTAGGTAGCGATTATAACTCTGTTTATACTAAAGCTCGATCTATTGTAGTAAATGATAAAATTGTTGTACCTGGTACAGGTGGGACATTTTATGTTATTTCTATGAAAAATGGTAATTTACTTTGGACAGAAAATATTTCTTCTAATAAACAATTACCTAAACTTTTTCATGCTGGAGATATTGTTGCTAACCCATTATTTAAAAATGGTGTTATTTATTTAGTTTCTCAATCAGGAAATATTTCAGCGTTTGACATTAATACATCAGAAGAACTATGGAGTTTACCAATTGGTGGTTTTGAGACACCTGTTTTGTCAGGTGATACTATTTTCATAAATGGTAACATGGGTATCTTAGCTGCCATAGACATAGCTTCTGGAAAAGTAAGATGGTCTAAGAAATACCCAAGTTATATTAATGAAGAATCTTTTTTTTCTGAAAAAGAAATTGCTATTTATAAAGGACCAACTTTAGTTAATTCAAAGATTTTATTTGCTGATAATGACGGCAAAATTTTTATTCTTGACCCCAATGATGGATCTATTGTAAATGTCCTGTCTGTTGGTAAATTAGCTATATCTCCTGTACCTGCTGACCAAAAAGTCTTTTTTCTTACAGAAAATGGAAAATTATCAGCTTATAAATAAATTTATATTTAGCCTTTAAGGTTTATAATATGTTTCAGATTGTATTAGTTGGAAGACCAAATGTTGGAAAGTCAACTTTATTTAATCGTTTAGTAGGGCCTGGAAAAGCAATTGTTAATGACCAACCTGGCGTAACAAGAGATAGAAAGTATGGGCAAGTATCCTTTCTTGATCTCGAGTTCACGCTTGTAGATACAGCTGGAATTGATGATTCTTTAAAAGGAGATACTGAAAGAGAAATAAAACTGCAAACTGAAATTGCAGTTAGAGAAGCTGATTTAATTATCTTTGTAATTGACGGCAGAGTTGGTGTTTTACCAACTGAAAAAACATTTTCTAAATATTTAATTAAAACAAATAAACCTACTTTTGTTTTAGTAAATAAGTGTGAAGGGTCAAAAGGTCTGGTTGGTTTAACGGAAAGCAATTCGTTGGGTTTTGAAACCATTATCCCATTTTCTGCAGAACATGGTGAAGGTTTGTCAGATTTGTATGATACTTTAAAGCAACAAATAGAAGATAAGGGTAATGTATTTTTAAGTGCTGAAAATAACGTAAAAACTGAAAACACAAAATCAGAAATAACAAAGATTGGTATTATTGGAAGACCAAATACTGGAAAATCTACATTAATAAATAACTTGGTTGGTCAAAAAAGATTAGTTACTGGACCACAAGCTGGCATTACTAGGGATGCAATTGAAATTTCCTGGTATTATAAAAGTCAAAATTTTTGCATTGTGGATACAGCAGGATTGAGAAAAAAGTCAAAAGTTCATGATATTTTAGAAAAAAGTATGGTGGGTGATACTCTGAAGACTATCAAATATAGTAATATTTGTATTTTACTAATTGATTCAAATAAAGGTTTAGACAAACAAGATCTCACGATCGCAAGAGTAGTAGCAGGTGAAGGTCGAGGTTTAATTATTGGTGCCAACATGTGGGATAAAGTAATTGACAAAGATCAAGTAAGACAAAAAATATTTAATCAATTAGAAAAATCATTATCTCAAATAAAAAACATTCAAGTTGTCTTTATGTCGGGTCTTCAAGGGCAAGGCTTAGATAAATTAATGGACGTTGCTCTAGATATTAAAAAAAGATTAGATATAAGAATATCAACAGGCAAATTGAACAGGTGGTTAATTCCAATTATAGAAAGTAACCCGGCACCTTTATATAAAGGTAAAATGAATAGAATTAGATATATAACTCAAGTAAATATAAGGCCACCTACGTTTGCAGTTTTTATGTCAAGTCCAGAGAATTTACCAGACAGTTACAAGCGCTTTTTAATGTCATCTTTAATGGATGATTTTGGATTATCGGGATTGCCAATAAGAGTTATGCTAAGGAAGGGTAATAACCCCTATGTAGAAAATTAAGTTAATTAATTTAATTTAATATCTAACTAGCACTTAATGTTGTTTGCTCTTGGTTTTCTATCTGATTTTCTGAATCTTCGTTACCTAATGCTTCTTTTTGAAGGCGTATTTGCTGTTCATTCTCAATCTTCTGAGTTTCCAACTTAACTCTTTTGGCAATAATTTTTAGTAATTCTGGGTCATCTCTTTCAACTGATTTAAAAAAACTACCTAATATTTTTTTTCTTGTCATCAAACCCATTATTCTTATCTCTTTCGTACATCTTTCTAAATTTGAATCAATTTTCTTTGTTGCTAATCCAGCTATTCTTTGGTCTATGAATTCTTTTTCCATTGCAGCTCTAATTCTTAAAGACGTATTTGTTTTACTTTTCAATAATTTAGAAGAAGCAGCATTCGTCCTTCTATTTATATCATCACCAATTTCTTCTAATTGCATTCTTGATGGTTTCGGTACTCTAATATGAATAAACTGTGAGCCTTCCTCATTTTTAGCAGGAAAACCATTGTTTTTTATAAATTCTAAGATTTGAGGAATATTCTCTTTATTATAAATCATCAACTCAATTTTCATGGGGTCGTTTGGAGAATCTACATTACCAAATTCAGCAATTCTTCGCGGTCTACCATTCATTGTAATTTTTAAACTTCGAAAAACAGATATATTTGCATGTTCTGGTTTGATTTCTAATAAAGTTTCAGAAAATTCTTCAACTGATCTTTCAAAATTTGCAATCGCCTCAGGAGAATATCCTTCTTCATTATTTATTTTAATATTATATTCATCTTCCATATATTAATCCTATTATTTTTGACTTAATCAAAATCAATATTTTATCTCAATTTCTATTCGTCTATTTTTTTCTCTTCCTTGGCGAGTATCATTCTGTTCCAAAGGCTTTGTTTCTCCAAAGCTTATTGCTTTCAGTTTTTCTGACGGAATAGTATTTGCTTTTGATAATTCTTGTACAACACTTGAAGCACGAGCCGCAGCTAAATCCCAATTATCACGATATTGCCCACCAAAAATCAAAGGGACATCGTCTGTATGTCCAGAAACGTTTACTTGACCCGCCCCTTTTGCACTGACTGTTGCAATTTTCTTCATAATAGCTCTAGCTTGTTTAGTTAATTTAGCCGACCCAGAATTAAAGGCACCAGCAGACCCAACTGTAACAATAACTCGGTCTTTTTCTCTTTGAACTTCAGCTAAACCTTTACCTATTTCTTGTTTAAGAGCAACTCTTAATTGATCTTCACTAAATTCAGCTTTTTTAGTTTTTTCTTGAGTATTTTTTTCATCTTCAGAGTTCTTTGATTCTAGCTGATTTACTTGGTCTTTTAGAGATTTATTTTCTATAGTTGCCGACGCCATTGATTTGATGTCTTTATCAATGCCTCCTATAAGAACATCCGTATCTGTTGCTCCTGTGTTTTCTCTTGCTGTTTCAACAGCGGCTATGGTTTTTTGAATTAATTTGGATACTTCCTCAGAACTTTTGCTTTCAGTGTTAATGCTGACTAATACTTTATCATTAACTGTTTCTACTTTTACTTCTTCAGAGGAAACCTCATTTATAATTTCTTTACTAAGCTCTTTTGCTTCCAATGTTTCTTTTGAATTACTTTTAGCACTATCACCTTCATCAATTTCTGATTTCAAATCCAAATTTTTTTGTTCAGATTCTGAAGTTTGTTGCTTTAAGTTATTAGTCACAGAAGGAGCAGGAGAGGGACTGAAATTTAAAGATAGAACAGTTGTTCCTTTTGGTTGCTCAACAACTGGTATAACTCTTTGAATTCCAAAAGCATTTTTTAAACTACCACTAATTTGTTTAAATTTAGGTACATTAAATTCTGCAAATGACAATATAAGAACAAAGAAAGCCATAAGCAAAGTGGCCATATCAGCAAATGTAGCCATCCAAGCTGGAGCCCCAGCTGGAGGACATTTAGGACATTCTTCTTCTTCTTCTTCTTCTGTTTGTACTTGAGCTTCAGCCACAATTATCTCCTAACATTATTCCTTAATTAAGCTGCCTCTTCAAGTTGAGCTTGTATTTTTGGAGGTAAGTTTGCAATTAGTTGATCTGTTATATTTCTAGGGCTCTCTCCTCGCGAGATGTATTTAAGTCCCATTACAACCATTTCACGGTATAATGATTCGTGGGCTGAGTAACCTTCTAACTTTGTAACTATTGGCATAAAAATACAGTTAGCAATCATGGCGCCATATAAGGTTGTTAATAATGCAACAGCCATAGCTGGACCAATTGCTTTTGGATCCGCCATATTACCTAACATGGCAACTAATCCTATTAATGTACCAATCATTCCCATGGCGGGGGCTAAATCAACCCATGCTTGAAAAACGCCTACCATATCTTCATGACGGGCCTTCATAGATTTAACTTCTCTATTCAATTGTTCAGTTAATTTTGATTCATCTGCTCCATCTACAAGCATTTGTAAACCTTTTTCAAAAAACTTGTCAGGAACTTCTTGACCCTCTAGAGCCATCATTCCATCTTTTCGAGCTATGCCAGCTAATTCTGTAATTCTAGTAATTAATTCATCATGTTTTTTAGCGCCCGGCATGAATACTTTAACTAAAGTACCGAAAGACCCTAAAAACATAGGAAGTGTTGATCTGTACATAACAGCAAAAAATGTACCTCCTATAACAATAAGCATTGAAGGGGTGTCAATAAACATTCCTAATCCACCTGAAGAAATCATTGCACCTGCAATCATTCCCAAAGTTCCGATTAAACCAATTAAAGAAGCTATATCCATTTTTTTACCTTTTTATAAATAAATAATGATATTAGGCACAATTTCTGCAAGAATGAGACCAAAATGTAATTCGCATAAAAAAAAAGAGGTTTTTATGTCAGGTTTTAAAAAAACATCCTACAAAATCATTGCTCTGCTCACCATAATATTAATTTATTTTAATTTCAACAAAGTTTCAGCTAATAATTTTATTTCACGAGGGTACTATACAATAGACCTCAGCCAAAAATTAGAATGGCTTACATGTCCGGTTGGAATGATTTGGGATAACAAACAATGCAGTGGTAGTGCCATTAAACTAAAGTTTGACGAAGTTGATCAAGCAATATTAAAAGCAAATGAACAGCTCAAAGGCAAATGGAGGTTACCAAAAAGGCACGAATTAGAAAAATTAGTATGTATGGAGTGTGATAAGGCAAAAATAGAAACCAGTATTTTTCCCAATACACCTCCAGAATCTTTTTGGACAAGTGAAATTAATCAATGGCAACCTAGGTTTATGTGGACAGTTAACTTTTTTACAGGACATACTTTTGGAAGATTTCCTGGATATATTCCAAACTATGTTAGATTGGTTCGTGATAGATAAATTAGTTCTGATTTTTTTCTAATAAAAACTTTGCTAATTTAAACATAAACATTATTAAACCAGACGAAATTATTAAAATTGCAGCATTTAAAGGTGTTACTATTTGTAAATAGTGTAGTTGGTCACTCTTAATCAAGCCTAATAGAACTATAAAAAGAACACATAACAAAAAAACACGAATAATCCTACAATTCTGACACGTTTTTATATTTTTGTTAGGATGTTTTAAAATATTTTCTACTTTTTTCATGCAACTACTTAATCATATTTCATGCCAATTAATTGACTTCTACAATATTAATTTATACGAAAAAAAACATTATTCTTTTTTATTTTTTTCTAACACACTGATTAATATACATTTTTAAACCAAAATTTCTATAAATTGAAGTCATTATTTTGTTATTTTTTTTTGTCAAATTAAGATTTTGATTTTCGTCAATTATACTGCTTTTCTTGTTTTTGTTGATATTAGAAATGATTAATGGAGATTAAAATGAAATTAGGACAACAGTTAAAAATTAAGCAAAATCAGTCTTTAATTATGACGCCTCAGCTACAGCAGGCTATTAAATTACTTCAATTATCCAATATTGAGCTGGCAGAATTTATAGATAACGCCCAGTTAGAAAATCCTTTTTTAAAAGAAAAAACAGGATTGTCTGAAAAGAAACTTGAGTCCGCAGAAAATACTACACCGGATATTTGTAACAACCTTAATAATTCAACTGACCCTCTTAAAAAAGATAGCAACGTTGACTTAGAAAACACATTTGACACTCATTTATCATCAGATTTTAATCGTGAAAATAAAACTTTATCTGAAAAAGAAATTATAAAATCTTCTAATACCACTTCAGCTGGTGAGGTGATTGAAAAAACTTTAGAAAATAAAATTTCTTTACGAGAACACCTTGTTAACCAAATTAATATCGATTTTAAAGATTCTACTATCAAAACAATTGCGATAAGAATGATTGATTTTTTACATCCAAGTGGTTGGTTTATTACGCCTGTAGATGAAGTTGCTAAGGATTTAAATGTAGATATTTCGATTATTAAAGAAGCGTTAGAAAAATTAAAACATTTAGAGCCATCAGGCATATTTGCTGAAAATTTGTCTGAATGTTTAGGAAATCAGCTTAAAGATTTAAAATTATATAATTCTTCATTTAAAATTTTACTTGATAATCTTAACTATTTGCCATTGGGAAAAATTAAACAAGTTAGTAAGTTATGTAATGTTTCTGAAGAAAAAATATTTAAAATGATTAAAGTAATTAAAACTTTAAACCCAAAACCTGCTGATACCTTTTCTCAAGAAAAAGTTCATATCGATCAACCAGATATAATTGTTACAAGGTCTGAAAAAGGATGGCGTATTGATTTAAATAATTCTAATCTTCCAACAGTAAATTTAGATGAAGATTATATTGAGGAGATAAATAATTTTAAATTAGATGAAAAAGGTAATAACTTTGCTGCAGAGAAAATTGGCGAAGCGCGTTGGTTAAAAAAAGCAGTCGAACAAAGAAATAAAACAATTCTCAGGGTAACTTCTGAGATAGTAAAAAAGCAAGTTAGTTTTTTTAAACATGGCTTAAGTCATATGAAACCAATGATTTTGAAAGATATTTCAGATGCGATCGGCATGCACGAGAGTACAGTTTCAAGAGTTACAAATAGTAAATTAATTTTGACAGAATGGGGCGCTATGCCATTAAAACATTTTTTCTCTGCTTCTATTGCAAGTTCAGAAAATACTGAAATGCATGCAGCTTCAGCAGTTAGAGAAACTATAAGGAGCTTAATATCTTCTGAAATTGCAAGCAAACCTTTAAGTGATGACAAATTAGCAGGTATTTTAAGTAAAGAAGGTATGGAGGTGGCAAGAAGAACTGTTGCTAAGTACAGAGATATGTTAAACATACCTTCAAGTTCTCAGCGTAGACGGGAGTCAAGGCTCCAAAGGTTAGTATCAAACTAAATTATTATATGTTGATAATTGATATTTAGTTTGATTTAGCTTTGTTAATACTGTTTGTTTTAAGCATGCATATTAAAGGTATTTTATTTTTGTGTTTTTTTGTTCCTTTTTCATCAAAGTAATCAATTTCAATAGAAAAATTGTTGATATTATTAAAAAGGTAATTTTTTGGGGTTAATTTAATACTATTTATATTATCTAAGTTCATTGATTTACTCCTAGTTATTGTAAATCATTGCATAACTTATGCCAAAAAATTAAACTTATTCAATATTAGCAAAGCCTTTAACACTTGTTCGGCTTAATAGGTTTCTTCCAATTTTTATAAAGTTTATTGGGTTTTGGGATTTTCCATTTACTGATATTTCATAGTGAAGATGTGCACCTTTTACACGCCCAGTTCGCCCCATTTTACCAATTACTTGACCTTCGCTTACAATATCACCTTTTTTTACTTTGATTTTAGCTAAATGTCCGTAGGTTGTCTTTATTCCGTAGCTATGACTAATTCTTATTACTTTTCCAAAAGAACCATGATATCCTGCAAAAGTAACAGTGCCGTCAGCAGAAACAGAAACATTTTCTTGCCAAGTTCCTGCTAAATCTATTCCATGATGCATTCTATATTTACCAGTTACAGGATGTTTTCGTTTTCCATAATGACTTGAAATATAATAGTGTTCCATTGGAGGCTTTAAGGGAATAAATTGAAGAGCATTTTTATAGGTACCAAGTAGATTTAATCTATCTTTTAAACCTGTAAAGAGGTCATCGCTATCTGGATCTACTTCTTTATTTATAATAGAACTTACGCTAACCATATCGCTATTACTTAATTCTACATTAATTGATTTAAATACATTTTCTAATAGTATTAATTCATTATCTACAGAAGCCAAAAACCTTAAACTCTTTGCTTTTGCGTTTAGTTTTGGAGGTTGAGGTAATTTGTTATTCTTTTCTGATTTGATGTCGTCATAGATATTATCGTATTCAGCAAGATTACTTCTGTTTATATCTTGATTTCTATTTGAATTTTTTAATTTTAATTGTTTATCGTTTTTATTTTCAAAATCATCTTTTATTAAGCTGTCATTTTTTTTGATCTTATCAATACTTTTCTTAATAGATAATTTGTTTTCAAAGGAAACGTAATTTTGATAGCCATTTAATTTATCTTTTATAATATTTTTGATATTTGGTAATGATATGTTTGTTTGATCTGAAGTAATAGTATTGACAATAGTATCTGAGTCATTTTCTATAGGGCTCGTTAAATTAGCAGAGGCTTCTGTTATGATATCTTTTTTTGCAACATCAATTGCAGAGTTAATAGCTTTAACTGACCAATATAAAATACTTGATAAACCAACAACAGTAGAAATTATGACACTAGTGTAGTGAATTGGTTTGAAGGTAATCTCAAAAGGACCTTTTTTGGTAAATATTAAAAACCTTCTTTCTGAAAATAGTCCTACCTTTTTATTTTTAGTAGCTTCTTCACCAAATCTTTGACCCGTTTTTACCGGAGGAAGTTTTTTACCAAATTTATTAAATGTGGAATCAACCACTATTTACCCCATTCCTAAATAAAGTAAATATATAATACCAATGTTAGAAAGTATTTGAAACATTATCATTGTAATTAAGAGTTTACTTGATTTTGGATTTTTAACAGACAAGCTAACAGAAGGAAAAGTTTCCTTTTTATTAAATGATTCTTTGATTCGTTCAGGTTCTTGTTTTAAATTTAGAGAATCAACTGCAACACTACCGTTATGATTAGTTTCATTTATTCTATCTTGTAATGATAAAGATATATTTGAACTAGGATGATTTTGATGAATTTCTAATGGCTTACCAGACGAAACTTGTTCTGTAGCCTCGTTTTCTATCTGTATGCGCATTTGCTCAATACGGTCTCTAATATCAATAATTTCTTCAGCCATTTTTTTTACTCTAAAATTTTGAAAAGTATTTAAGTATTATGGCAAGTTAATTGCATCATTCATACCAAATTAACGAATTTATTTAATTTTATTAAAATAATGATATAGTATCATTTCTTTTATTGTAGTAAATATAAAAAAAATTAGAAATATGTAATATTTAAAGGAAAAGGATTTCCAAATGTTAGGAAAAACAAATAATACTGAAGCTGATAAATCAGTAATTTCAAGCGATATGAAAATTAAAGGTAAAATTTCTGCTGATGGTGAGTTGGTCTTATTAGGTTCAGTTGTAGGCGACATTAAATGCCACAGTTTGTCAGTAGAAGGTAGTGGAAACCTAAAAGGAAATATAGATGCAGATATCGTTAATGTTTCAGGTAAATGTGATGGTCAAGTTTCTGCTGAAGTTGTTTCCATTCAATCTAGTGGAAAAATTTCAGGTGATATATTTTATGAAAATATATCGATCGAAGAAGGAGCTATAGTTGAAGCTCAAATTAGTAAGAGAAAAAATAAAAACTAAAGGAGATTTATTATGGCTAACAAACAGGCAGTTTTAGGTGCTGGGGCTCGTTTTAGTGGGAAAATTTCAAATGCAAAATCAATAGAAATTAATGGTTACGTTGAAGCTGACCTTGCAACTGAAAAAGTAACGATTGGATCGACCGGTAAGTTTTTAGGAAAGGTTGATTCCGAACTAGTTGTAATTGCGGGTGAATATGAAGGTAAAATGAAAGCAGATAGTGTATGGCTTACAGAATCAAGCCGCATTAGTGGTGAAGTACATTATAAATCTTTACAAATGGATAGGGGTGCTGCTTTGAACTGTAGAGTAGTTCATAACTGGAATGAAAATGACAGCGCTGTCGAAGAAAAAAATCAACAAAATGTAGATGGTGCTGAAGAAGGTGCTGAAGAAGGTTCTGAAGAAGGCCAGTCAACTAAAAAATAATTTAAGAATGTAACTATAAGGATTTATTATGAGTGAAATTACCTATATTTCTGAAGAACTAGTAATGGAAGGCAACTTAGATTCCGCGGGTTCATCCGTTGTAGTTGCAGGAAGGTTTAAAGGAGATTTGAGAGCAAAGGATGTTCTTTTAGAGGCTAATAGCATATTTGATGGTAATTTATTTGCAGACAAAGTTACTTTAGGTGGCTTAGTCAAAGGTGAGGTCTCAGCCAATACACTTAACGTAGCAAGTAGTGCAAAAGTTGAGGGCAATTTAAAAACCAATGCATTGTCTATTGACTTAGGCGCTGAGGTATCAGGAAGTATTACAAGAATTTCTTAAAACAATTTTAAACTAACAGCTACTTTTTCAAAGTTGTTATTATGCATTCATTAACAAATTTCTTTGTTTCATTTTCTCCTGTTAACTGAGTTAGCTTCATAGTCGCAAACCGTCCTGCGGCTAAAGCTATGGCAAGTTCGTCATTTTCATTTCTACTTACCAAATTTAGATAATCTTCTATTTCATCACGTATTCTTACTAACTTATTTTTATAATTTTTGTCTTTTTTATTATCTAAATTATTAAAATTAATTTTTATAAGCTGGCCCATTTATTATCCTTGTGTATTTTTTAAAACATTCTTATATCTGTTACGACCTAAATAAATAGTTGTTAGTTTTTTTTTGAATATTAGTGGAAATGATGATTAATTTTCAAGTTTATAAAAGTGGTGTTTTAATTAACGAGGTTTATGATTATGAAGCATTAAAAATTACTGATTTTAATACTTTATTTATTTTTCATGGCCTCTTTGGAAGAGGTAAAAATTGGCAAACTTTCTCCAAACTATTAACAAAGAACTCAGACTTAATTGTAATTACGGTTGACCTAAGAAATCATGGAGGAAATATCTTTAAAAAAAATCATTCATACTTTTTGATGATGAAAGATATAATTGAGCTTTTAAATTTTCTAAAAATAAAAAAAACAAATATTTTAGGTCACTCAATGGGCGGTAAATTAGCTATGTTACTTGCACTAACCCATCATGAGTATATTAACAAGTTAATTGTGGCGGATATCGCACCTGTTAATTATCCTATTGAAAAACAAAATATTGCTAACAAATTATTAGATCTTAATTTAGATATGATTAAAAGTAGGAACGAAGCCGACGAACTTTTGTCCGGCAGCATAGAAGATAAGTTCATACGTTCTTTTTTAATTCAAAATCTTCATTTACATGAAAATAAATATAGATGGTCAATAAATCTATTAGCTATTAAAGAAGCTATGAATGATTTAAGATCTTTTCCTTTCCAGGAAAAAGTCGAAGCAGTAACTAATAAAACACTTTGTGTTTACGGTCAAAATAGTGATTATGTTTCAAAAGAAAATTTTCATATTTTTAAGAATTTTTTTTCAAATATATCTTTTTCTGAAATTAAAAATGCAGGTCACTACTTGCATGTAGAGCAACCTAAAGAATTTTATAATACTGTAAGAAATTTTTTAATTAATTAACTTTATCATGTTGTTTCAATCACATAAAAAATGTATTAAATAATTATGACAAAAAATATTGAAACGCACATATTAAAATTATCTTGTAAAGATCAAATAGGGATAGTTGCCAATATTTCTTCAATATTAGCTAAGCACAATTGTAATATTGTAGAATCTAAACAATTTACTGATCAAGAGAATGGACATTTTTTTATTAGACAAAGTTTTACTCTGTCTAATATTAATGTTTTAAGCAAACTTGAAGATGATTTATTAATTTTATCAAATGATTTAAATGCAGAGTTTTTCTTGTCTGACATTCAAAGTTCAATGAATACTATTATGCTAGTTTCAAAGTTTGACCACTGTTTAAATGATATACTTTATAGGGTAAGAAATAATTCATTAAACCTGAACATAAAGGCTATTGTCTCTAATCATAAGATAGCTGAAGAAATTGCAAATTTTTCAAAAATACCATTTTATTATTTTCCTGTTGATAAATCTAATAAGGAAAAACAAGAACTAAAAATTAAAAATCTTATAATTAAAAATGATGTTGAAATGATAGTCCTAGCGAGGTATATGCAAGTTTTATCAGAAGAATTTACAAACGAATTTGAAGGAAAAATTATAAATATTCATCATAGTTTTTTGCCAAGCTTTAAAGGTGCCAAACCTTATCATCAAGCCTTTGAAAGAGGGGTTAAAGTTATTGGAGCAACGGCCCATTATGTCACAAGTGACTTAGATGAAGGACCAATAATAGAACAAGACACTCAAGTAGTTGATCACGAAATGATGCCAAATAACTTGGTTTCAATGGGAAGAGATATTGAATCCAGAGTTTTGTATAGAGCCCTTAAAGCTCACTCAGAAAGAAGAGTTTTTTTGAATGGTAATAGAACAGTGGTTTTTAAAGGACATAGAATATTAGGATGAAAGTTCAAAAAGAAAAAGTTGTTATTATAGGTTCAGGTGCAGCAGGGTTAACAGCGGCTATTTATGCTGCTAGGGCTAATTTGAATCCCCTAGTTATCGAAGGAATTCAACCAGGTGGACAATTAACTATAACCACCGACGTTGAGAATTATCCAGGATATGCAGATGTTGTGCAGGGTCCATGGATGATGGAACAAATGAAATTACAGGCTATAAAAGTTGGAGCTAGAATAATAAGCGATATTGTTACGAAAGTGGATTTTAACAATGATATAAAAAATATTATTTTAGACTCAAAAAAAATTTTTGAATGTGAAACAGTAATAATAACTACTGGTGCTCAAGCAAAGTGGTTGGGACTTGAAAGCGAAAATCAATTCAATGGAAAAGGAGTTTCTGCTTGCGCTACCTGCGATGGGTTCTTTTATAGGAATAAAGAAGTTGCAGTAATTGGTGGCGGTAATACTGCAGTTGAAGAAGCTTTATATTTATCTAATATTTGTTCAAAAGTAACCTTGGTTCATAGACGTGATAAGCTAAGATCTGAGCAAATTTTACAAAAAAGATTATTTGCTAAAGAAAATATTAAAATAGTTTGGGATAGTGTTGTAAGTCAAATTAAAGGTGATGAAAATGGTGTCAATGCTTTAGAATTGCTTTCAACTAATTCAAATGATAAAAAATTGATTAAACTCGATGGTGTTTTTATAGCTATTGGACACGTTCCCTCCACCGAACCTTTTAAAAACTCAATTGACATGGATAATGAAGGATATATTATCGCTAAAAAGCCTGGGACTTCTTTTACAAATGTAGATGGTGTTTTTGCTGCAGGTGATTGTGTTGACAAAATATATAGACAAGCTGTTACTGCCGCGGGTATGGGCTGTATGGCTGCTTTAGATGCTGAAAAGTGGTTGCAAAACAAATAATATTTACCACTACGTATTTAAATTTATTAATTCCATAATTTTGTAAACTAATGATGCTGCTGTAAAATCGTATGCTTGAAAACCTTCTATAGGAGCCAGTTCAACAACGTCAAATCCAACCACCTCTTTTCCATTAATTAAACTTTTAAGTAATGATAAACTTTGATAAAAATTTAATCCACCTGGAACTGGTGTTCCTGTAGCAGGCATTATGGATGGGTCTAACCCGTCAACATCAAATGAAATATATATTTTTTTGGGAAAGTTGTTTGGTAATTCAACTTTTTTATTTTGATGAATGGTTTCTGCATCAAAGAAAGTAATATCAAAATCAGATCTATTTTGGACTTCTTCTAAACTCAACGCTCTTACTCCAAATTGAGCGATTTTATATTTCTCTTTTCCTAAAAGGTACATCACGCTTGCATGTGAGTGTTTTTGATTTTCATAGTTTTTTCTTAAATCTGCATGAGCATCAATTTGAATAATTCCTATTTCGTTTTTTTGTTTTAAGTTTAACCCCTCAAATATACCATTAACAGCGCCATAAGTAACGCTATGTTCGCCGCCAAGTGTAATAGGTATTTTATTTTTTGAACTAACTTCTTTAGTTAAGTTTCCTATATTACTCATAATATCTTTCAAAGGCATATTACAATCTAACATTGGATGAGTAAAAATACCTTCTGAACAAGGTTCGCTTTTACCAGTATATCTTTCTAGTTCATTGCTGGCATATATTATACTTCTAGGTCCCTTTGATGTTCCTTTACCATATGAAACTGTTTTTTCTAAGGGTACAGGTATAATATGAAATTTAGACGTCTCTTGATCTTGTTCTTGATTAGAAAGCTCTGATTTTAAAAAAATATTTTTATTATTATTCATTGCTACCTTCATATATTATAATTTATCTTCAAAATCTTTATATGAAAACTGTTTTATAATATCTATATTATCTGTTTCACTGTCCCATAACGCTATAGATGGTAGCTTAATACCATTAAAGAAACTAGTTTTTACTATTGTATAATGCGCCTGATCTAAAAGAGCTATTCTGTCGCCAATTAAAGGTAAATTTTTAAATTTGTACTTACCAATCACATCGCCGGCAAGACAGCTTGGTCCTCCTAAAACAACCTCATACCCTTCTCTTGCTTCGTTAAGAAGAGCTGGTCTATAGGGAGCTTCTAAAACATCAGGAATATGAGAAGTCGCGCTTATATCAGTTATTGCTATATATGGAGACAGCCTATTATTTGGTTTGAAAAAATCTACAATTTCTCCTATTAAAACGCCACTATCTAAAACTACAGCTTCTCCAGGTTCAATATAAATTTGACAATTTGTTTCAACTGAAAGTTTTTTTAAAAAAGATTTTAACTGACCAAGTTCGTAATCTTCTCTTGTGATATGATGTCCACCTCCTAAATTTATCCATTTCAATTTTTTAGATAGAGGAATGATAGTATTTTTTATCTGGTCCCACGTATTTTGTAAGGGTTGAAAATTTTGTTCACATAAAGTGTGGAAATGTATTCCATCAATTTTGTCTATATCAATTTTTTTTAAATCATTTATGTGAATTCCTAATCTCGAACATACTCCAGCAGAATTATATTTTGGGTTTGTAACTTCCGAATAAAGGGGATTAACTCTTATACCAACTTCTTTTTTTGACCTTTTAGCAATATTATAAAAATTATTAAATTGGTTTAATGAATTAAAAATAACATGATTTGACAAACTAGCTATTTCTTCAAATTCAGAGCTCTTAAAAGCTGGCGAGAACGTGCTAACTTCTCCACTAAAGTATTTAGCAGCTAATTTAGTTTCATATAAACCAGAACTACAACAACCATCTAAGTATTCTGAAATTAGAGGGGCAAGTGATAGGGTTGAAAAGGCTTTAAGGGCAATAAGAATTTTTACGTTAGTTTCAAATTTAAGCTTTTTTAAGACTTCTAAATTACTTCTTAAAGCTTTTTTATCAATAACAAAGCAAGGACTTGGTAAAGAATATAAATCTAACTCATTAAAGTTTCTTGGATTACCGCCCATTGTTTGTAACATATTTATTCTCTAGAAGTTTAATTTTTTGTTTAATTCTATAGTTTTATGGGGCAATCCATGCTTATTTAGTAGATCCATAAATGGATCAGGATCAAATTGTTCTATATTCCAAACACCTGGCTTAAACCAAATTTTATTAATCATTAACATCGCTCCTATCATAGCAGGTACCCCAGTTGTATATGAGATAGCTTGACTTCCAAGTTCTTTGTAACATTTTTCATGGTCACAGATGTTATATGTATAAAATGTTTTTTCTGAGTTGTCTTTTGTTCCAGTAATTATAGTTCCAATACAGGTTTTTCCTTTTGTTCTTTTACCTAAGCTTCCAGGGTCAGGTAGAACATTCTTTAGAAATTGCAAAGGAATTATATTGATCCCTTTATATTTAATAGGATTTATAGATGTCATACCCACGTTTTCAAGAACCTCTAGATGGTTTAGGTAGCTATCACCGAAGGTCATCCAAAATCGGGCTCTTTGTATTTCAGGGAAATGTTTTGTTAAACTTTCTAACTCTTCATGGTACATAAGATACATGTTCTTATGCCCTATCTCTGGAAATTCAAATGATATTTTATTTTTTAAAGCAGGGCCAATTTTCCATTCTTTATTTTCCCAATGTTTGCTATCAGATGTAATCTCTCTGATATTTATTTCAGGGTTGAAATTAGTTGCAAAAGGATATCCATGATCTCCATCATTGCAATCTAAAATATCTAAAGTATCAATCTTATCTAACAGATGTTTTTTTGTATAAGCCGTGTATACATTTGTTACTCCTGGATCAAAACCAGAGCCTAAAAGAGCCATCAAGCCCTTTTCTTCAAACTTTTCCTTATAATTCCATTGCCATTTATATTCAAATTTTGCTTCATCTCTAGGCTCATAATTAGCTGTGTCAATATAATGTGTATTGGTTATAAGACAAGCATCCATGATATTTAGATCTTGATAGGGTAGGGCAAGGTTTAAAACTAAAAAAGGATTAATTTTTTTAATTAAGTTTACTGTGTCATTTACATTATCAGCATCTAATTCAGCAATATTTATATCAATATTGAATTTATTTTTTACGCTAGTTTGTATACTCTTACATTTTTTTAAAGTTCGGCTTGCTAGTGTGATATTATTGAATGTATCAGGAAGACCTGCCATTTTGTGAACGGTTACACTGCTGACACCACCAGCACCAATAACTAATATGTTATTCATTTATATTCTCCGATAATCTAAATAATTAATTATTTTTCAAAATAAGTATAACCAGATATAGATTCCTTGAAAGATTGTGTTAACTCTTTTCTCTCTGACAGTGATAAATCTCTACTTCTAACAGCATCTTCTACTATACTTTTAAATCTATTAATAATATCTTTTGGTTCGTACTCAACATATGAAAGAACTTCTGAGATAGTATCACCTTCTTGTTCGTGTAATAATTGATATCCACCATTTTCTTTCAACTTAATTGTTACAACATTGGTATCTCCGAATAAATTATGAAGATCACCTAAAGTTTCTTGATAAGCACCTATATAAAAAACTCCTAAAAAATAATCCTCATCATTTTCAATTTTATGAACAGGTAAAGTATTTGAAATACCGTCTCTTAAAACAAATTTATTTATGATGCCGTCACTGTCACAAGTGATATCGTTAAGAACGGCTCTTCTGTTTGGATCTTTGTCTAATTTTTGTATTGGGGCAATAGGATGAAGTTGATCAATTGCCCAAACATCAGGTAAACTTTGAAATAAAGAAAAATTACCATGATAAATATCAGCCATATTATCTAATGAAGTTTGAAGTTCTTCAGTTATTTCAGTTGATGACACTAAAACTTTTTTGATTTTATTAATAATATTTAGATATGTTTCTTCAGTTTTAGCCATGTTTGGCAAATCAATTTGACCGCTTCTAAAGAGAACTCTTATTTCATCTCTGTAATAATTTAAATCATTTAAACACTCTTGTGCTCTATCCAAGTCTAGATATTCAAGAATTTGTATCATGTTTTTGAGTAATGGATGATCATTTTTATTTTTAGTTTGAATTTTACGACTATCAAAGTTTGTAGTTTCTAAAATATTAAAGATAAGCATTGAGCTTGAAGCTATACAAGCCCTACCAGATTCAGTGACTATAGTGGGGTGTGATATGTTTGATTGGTCAAGTTCGTACTTTACGGTCTCCACAATGTTTGTACAATATTCATCTAGGGAATAATTTATAGAGTTCAAAGCAGACTTCTGTTCACCCGTATAATCAACACCTAACCCACCACCAAGATCTAAATACTTCAATGGGGCGCCTTGCTTAGTGATTTCTGAAAAAAATCTACAAGCCTCTTGAGTTGCTTTTCTTATCTCAATAATATCTGGAATTTGACTGCCAAGGTGTGAATGTTGTAATATCAAACAATCTAAGTAGTTATGCGTTTTCAATTTTTTTATTACATCCATAACTTGCTCAACTGAAAGACCAAACGCACTTCTGTCCCCACTAGATTGTGACCAGTTACCACTTACCTTATTAGTTAATTTTATCCTTATTCCAAGTAGTGGTCTAATACTCAACTCTTTTGAAATTTTTATAATAAGTTCAAGCTCTCTTGGACTTTCCAGTACTAAAATAGTTTTAAAGCCTATTTTTTGTGATAATATTGCTAAATGAATAAACTCTCTATCTTTAATCCCATTACAAATAATTGTAGATTCACTAGATAAATCATGAGCTAGTGCTATCAATAATTCAGGTTTTGATCCTACTTCAAGTCCAAAATCATATTTCTTTCCAAATTCAACTATTCTATCAATGACTTGTGCTTGTTGATTAACTTTAACTGGAAAAACACCTTTATAATCACCTTTAAAACCTATTTCTTTAATGGCATTCAAAAATGAATTGTTAATTTGTTGAATTCTAAAAGCTAGATAGTCTGTAACTCGAAGAAGAACTGGACAACTAATGCCTCTTTCATTAAGGCTCTTAATTATTTCAATAAGGTCACTTGGAGAATTATCAGGATAAAAAGGGTTTTTAAGACCTATATTTCCATTATCCATAATTTCAAGGATATCATTGCCCCATTTATTTATTCCATATATATCTTCTTTATTCATTGTTATTAAGCCTTTAAAAATATGATAATTTGATTATATTGCCATTAAGGATAGGTCAAGTTATGGTTTTATTATAGTTAAATTGTTTTACTTAAAAAGAGGTTTTAGATGTTCTTATCTAGATATAAAGATAGAATTATAGATAAACACGATGCTTTGGTTGGAAGGGATAATCCTTTAAACAAAGTATTAACAAACGAAATAAACGGACGTAATCTTTGTCTAATCCCTGATGGGTATAAAAGTATAATCTTAGGTATGGGATGTTTTTGGGGAGCTGAAAAAATATTTTGGGACCTCAATGGAATTTATCATACTTCAGTTGGTTATGCAGGAGGATATACTAAGAACCCAACATATGAAGAAGTATGCAGTGGATTAACAGGTCATACAGAGGTTGTAAGGTTGGTGTATGATCCAAATAAAGTTCAACTATTAGATATATTAATTCTTTTTTGGGAAGGACATAACCCAACTCAAGGAATGAGGCAGGGAAATGATATTGGAACTCAATATCGATCAGCTATTTTTATTAATCATAATGAACATTTAAAAAAAATTAAAGAAACACTGCAAATATTTCAAAGCAAACTAAATACTCAAAATGTAGGTGAAATAACTACAGAGATAAAAAGTAACATTAGTTTTTATTTTGCAGAAATTTATCATCAACAGTATCTTCATAAAAACCCAAATGGGTATTGTGGTTTGGGAGGTTGTGGAGTGAAGTTTAATTAACTTTTATTCTTCAATAATACAACTTGACCAAAATTGGACGATAATATATTAAATATAAAAAATTAAATTATTTGGTTGGCAATTATGAAAGTAGTAAGCTCTTTAAAAACATTAAAAGTTAGAGACAGAAATTGTCAAATAGTTAAACGTAGAGGCCGTCTTTACGTAATTAACAAAAAAAATCCTAGGTTTAAAGCTCGCCAAGGTTAATATTCATACTCTACAGTAAATAAAGATTTCTATTTTAATAAGAAATTATTATATTTATTTAACTTGTTTGAGACTTCTAATATGAAAATAACTAAAATTATTGAAGAAACTAAATCTATTAGTTCGAATATTAAGAATGCTTATATAGATTTTTCTAAAATGACAATTAGCTTAGTTGCCGTTGTGTCTGACGTTATTAAAAATGGGAAACCTGTTATAGGTTATGGTTTTAATTCTAATGGTAGATATGGTCAAGGACATCTTATAAGAGAAAGGTTTAGGCCTAGACTATTAGAAGCTAAAACCGAAACAATTTTAAATGAAGATAAGACTAATTTTGATCCCCAAAAAATGTGGGATATTATGATGAAAAATGAAAAGCCAGGTGGTCATGGAGAAAGATCAGTAGCTGTCGGAACTATTGACATGGCTATTTGGGATCTTGTATCTAAAATTGAACAAAAACCTTTATACCAATTACTTTCAGAAAAATATGGTAATGGAAATCCTAATAGAGACGTTTTTGTGTATGCTGCTGGTGGATATTATTGGCCTGAGCAAGGTATAGTTGGTTTAACTGACGAGATTAAAAAATATTTAGATTTAGGCTATTCTGTTGTTAAGAAAAAAATTGGTGGTGCGTCTCTTTCTGAGGACTGCAAAAGAATAGAGGCTGTATTAAAAATTTTAGGTCCTAACGATAGATTGGCTGTTGATGCGAATGGAAGATTTGATCTTAAAACAGCAATTGATTATGCAAAAAAATTGTCGAATTATAACCTTTTTTGGTATGAAGAACCAGGAGACCCCTTGGATTTTGAACTTCACAAAGAGTTAGGTAATCACTACTCAGGATCTATTGCGACAGGAGAGAACTTATTTTCTATGCAGGATGCTAGAAACCTCATAAGGTATGCAGGTATGAGGAAAGATAAAGACTGGTTACAGTTTGATTGCGCTCTAAGTTATGGATTAGTTGAGTATTTGAATATTATTGACATGCTTAAAGAGAATGATTGGGATCTGTCTAGATGTATACCTCATGGAGGTCACCAAATGTCATTGGCAATTGCAGCTGGTTTAGGGCTTGGGGGTAATGAAAGTTACCCTGATCTTTTCCAACCTTATGGCGGATTTCCAGATGAAGTTAGAGTCAGTAATAGTTATATAACACTTCCAGAAATCAACGGTATAGGATTTGAAGGAAAATCTGATCTTTATTCAATAATGAAAAACATGACAAATTAAAATTTGTATTTAAAAAATCAAGTTAGTTTTTAAAAAAATCATTTCCTTTGTTATCTATAACAATAAATGCAGGGAAATTCTCTACCTCTATTTTCCATACCGCTTCCATTCCCAACTCTGAAAATTCTAAAACCTCTATTTTTTTAATACAATCAAGTGCAACTTTTGCTGCGGTTCCGCCGATTGTGCCTAGATAAAATCCACCATGTTTTTTACATGCGTCTGTAACTTGTTTAGATCTATTTCCCTTTGCTAACATTATCATGGATCCGTTATGTTCTTGAAATTTATCAACATATGCGTCCATTCTACCTGCAGTAGTAGGCCCAAATGATCCTGATGCCATTCCCTTAGGTGTTTTTGCTGGGCCTGCGTAATAAACTGGGTGGTTCTTAATATAATCTGGTAGAGAACCTTTTTTATCTAATCTTTCAAGTAACTTTGCATGTGCTATATCTCTTGCAACAATCAAGGGGCCCGTTAGAGACACTCGTGTTTTAACTTCATATTTGTCTAATTGCTCTAATATACTCTTCATAGGTTGATTTAAATCAATATTAATTATATCTTCTGAAATATCATCTAAATTTATATCGGGTAAAAATTGGCTAGGGTTGGTTTCCAATTTTTCAAGGAAAATACCATCTCTATTTATTTTGCCTAGAACCTGTCTGTCTGCTGAGCAAGATACACCAATTCCTATCGGTAATGATGCTCCATGGCGCGGTAATCTTATAACTCTAACATCATGACAAAAATATTTACCACCAAATTGTGCACCAATTCCCATTTCTCTTGTTAAATCTAAAACTATTTTTTCCCACTCAAGATCTCTATAAGCGTGTCCAGTGTTAACATTACCTTTTTCAGGAAGAGCATCTAAGTAGCGCATTGAACCTAGCTTAACTGTTTTTAGATTTGATTCTGCCGAAGTTCCTCCAATGACAATAGACAAATGATATGGTGGGCATGCAGCTGTTCCAAGAGATATAATTTTTTCATATAGAAATTTTTTTAAATCATTTGGGTTTAAAATAGAAGGAGTAGCTTGAAATAAAAAACTTTTATTAGCTGAACCACCTCCTTTTTGAACAAATGCAAATTTATATTCCAATCCTTCATTAGCAAACAAACTAATTTCAGCAGGTAAATTATTAGCAGTATTCTTTTCTTCAAACATTGAGACAGGTGCTAATTGAGAGAACCTTAGATTATTTTCTTGGTAAGTTTTATAAACCCCTAAAGATAGGGATTCTTCGTCGTTTGAATTTGTAAAAACTTTTTCACCCTTGTAGCCTATTATAATTGCTGTCCCAGTATCTTGGCACATAGGTAAAACACCAGATGAGGCAATGTTAGCATTTTTTAGCATAGTTAATGCAACAAAATGATCATTGTTTGATGCATCCTTGTCGTCAAGTATATTTCTAAGTTGTTGAAGATGAGATTTTCTTAATAGATGAGAAACATCCTTAAAAGCTCTTTGAGAAAGTAAGGTTAGAGCTTTAGGGTCTATCATTAAAATTTCTGTATCATTTACTTTAGAAATATTAACAAAGTTATCTGAAATTTTAATATACTCAGTTTTATCTTTAAGAACTGGAAACATTGGTGAATAGCAAAAATCGCTCAAAACGCTCTCCTGAATTTTTAAATTATTTTATTTTTTATCTCTAAATGCATCAAGTGAGACTATTTCGCCAGATTTTACATTTTCTGATGAATTAGGTGATTTTTCTACATCTGGAAGTTCAGTTTGATTTTCTCCATTTGAAAGTTTTAATTGTTTGTCAGTTTTAAACTGGAGTCCAAATCCTACAGAAGGGTCAGTAAAAGATGTTAATGCCTTGAATGGAACTGATATATTCTTTTTCTTGCCATTGAATGATAGAGTAACTTCAAAATGATTGTCAGTTGATTTTAAATCCCAAAATTGATGTTGTATTATTATTTTAATTTCAGAGTTATCTGTGGTTTTTAATTCATTGGGAACTATAACATCAGGATCGTCTCCATTAAAAGATATAAAAAAATGACTATTTCCTATCAAACCTGTCTCTGATGTAATTTTTAAAACTCTCTTAACTACATCTTTAAGACCGTCCTCAACTAAAGAATCATAGTCGAAGCCTTTAGATTTAAATCCATCATCATTATTATCTGTCAAAACAAATCCTTAAAAAACATATAAATTATTGTATATTTTTTCCAGCCATAGTTTCAAGATAAATTTACAAATAATAAAAATGGCGAGAAGTAAACTCCTCGCCATCTCAAATTTTCTGTTGCCAGGTAATTTTGAACCCCGCCAATACTAGCTAAAGAATTGGACTAAGTTTCGGTTGCTTTGGCTGCTTACGCTGCTGCAGCTACCGGAGCATAGTTGTCATTTGCAACTACTTAAATTGTCCGATAACGGTGGTACAATGCCGAGTGAAAGTTTAATTTTTACTACATGCGTCGATCCTATTTCGCCCCCTCAACAGATTGGTGGAGGCGCCGGGTACCGCCCCCGGGTCCGCTAAGCTTATTCTAAAAAATGTTTATCACCATAGTCATTAAAATGACTTTTTTACTATACATTATTTATTTTTTTAATTAAAGAGCACATAGTATAAGTTTTTATTGTTGAGGTTTTGATGAAGCAATATTTAGATCTGCTAGACCATGTGCTAAAAAAAGGTGCCCATAAGGGTGACAGGACTGGGACTGGGACTAAGTCTGTTTTCGGTTGGCAAATGCGTTTTAATCTAAATGATGGTTTACCATTATTAACAACAAAAAAACTTCATCTAAAGTCAATTATTCATGAACTTTTATGGTTTATTAAAGGTGATACAAATATTTCTTATTTGAAAGAACATAATGTATCAATTTGGAATGAATGGGCAGATGAAAAAGGTGATTTAGGTCCAGTATATGGAAAGCAATGGAGAAGATGGGAATCTCCAGATGGAAGAAAATTAGATCAACTTGAAGATGTTATAACGCAAATCAAAAGTAACCCAGATTCAAGAAGAATGGTTGTTTCAGCATGGAATCCTTCAGATGTAGGTTCAATGGCTCTTCCTCCATGTCATTGTTTGTTTCAATTTTATGTTTCTAATAATAAGTTATCCTGTCAGTTGTATCAAAGAAGTGCAGACATATTTTTAGGTGTTCCCTTTAATATTGCTTCTTATTCTATTCTTACTCATATGATTGCTAATGTTTGTGGGTTGTCACCAGGTGATTTTATTCATACTTTAGGTGATGCGCATATTTATCAAAATCATATTGATCAAGCTAATATTCAATTATTAAGAGATACTAAAAAATTACCTAATATTAAATTTAGAAAAAGATTTGAAAATATAAATGATTTTAAATACGAAGATTTTGAAATTACTGATTATATACCACACCCAAGCATTTCTGCACCAATAGCAGTTTAAACATGAATAATAATGACAATTTGAAATTTCCTTTGATTGGTATAGTTGCAATGAACCAAAATAGAATCATTGGGGATGGAAACAAGTTACTTTGGCACTTACCTGGTGATTTAAAAAGATTGAAGTCTTTGACGATGGGAACACCATTGATTATGGGAAGAAAAACTTGGGATTCAATAGGTAAACCACTTCCAGGTCGTGGTAATATTGTATTGACTAATTCAAAGTCTTGGAAAGCAGAAGGAGCTATTGTTGTAAACTCTTTTGAAGATGCAATTACTAGAAGTAATCAATGGATAGAAGAAAATAAATTAATTAATAATTTAGATATAAAAGATAAAATTTTTCTATTTGGAGGTGCCCAAATTTATAAATTAGGGCTTCAGTATTGTAATGTTATTGAGATAACAAAAGTAATATTTGATACAAATGTGGGTACTAAATTCCCAATGCTTGAAGAGGAAAAATGGAATAAAATTAAATTAGAGCATTTTAAAAAGAATGAAAGCTATCCTGAGTTTAGTTATTGGCAATATAGAAGAATAAATAAACTATAGCTATTGGGTTATTACTGGAGAAACTTTTTTGTTTTTTATTATCATTTCAATTATACGAGACCCTATATCCATGTATTTTTGGGATATAATGTGATCAGGTTCTTCTTCAACAATTGGTTTTCCTTCATCAGATGTTGTTCTTAATTTTATATCCAAGGGTATTTCGTCAAGGAATGGAACTCCTAGTTTTTCAGCTTCAATTTTAGCACCGCCATTCCCAAATATTGGATGTTTTTTTTCACAGCTAGAGCATACAAAATAACTCATATTTTCTATTATACCTAAAATTGGTACATTAACTTTTTTAAACATGTTAAGTCCCTTCCTGGCGTCTATTAAAGATAAATCTTGGGGTGTAGACACAATTATAGCTCCAGCAAGCTTAACTCTTTGTGATAAAGTTAATTGTGCATCTCCAGTGCCTGGAGGCATATCAATTATTAAAATTTCTAAATCCTGCCAATCAACGTCTCTTAACAATTGCTCAATAGCGCTCATAACCATTGGTCCTCGCCATATTGTTGCGGCATCCTCAGGCACTAAATATCCAATTGACATAGCTTGTAATCCAAAAGCATTATGTGGAATAATTTTTTTTCCATTGCTTTTAGGTTTATTACTTATACCCGTTAATTTTGGCAGACTTGGACCATAAATATCAGCATCTAAAATACCAACCTTATATTTTAGCTTTGATAATGATAATGCAATGTTTATTGCAGTTGTTGATTTTCCAACACCACCTTTGCCGCTAGCTACTGCAATTATGTGAGTGGCGGGTTTTAGAAGAGAATTTTGTGAGTTATTGTTACTATCTTTCTTAGCATTATGAGCAGTTAATATAATTTCAACTTTTTGAATATCTTTTATATTTAATAATTTTTTTTCTATAATATTCTTAATTTCTTGAGATTCTTCAAGCTGTTCAGGAAGAAGTTCAAGAGTAAAGCTGACTGTATTTTTATGAAATTTCAATCCATTTACTAAGTTGCTGTCTAACAAGTTTATAGTTTGGTTTTTTAGAACAATAGACTTAAGAGTTGAATTAATTTGGTATAATATTTTATTTTCCATAAATTTTACCTAGAAATAATTATTATAGAGGTTGAAAATTATTAGTATCGTACAAATATAAATTCTAACAGTATCAGAATTATCTATGTCCAACTATACTTAATTCATTAATAGTCAATCTGGAGTAATTTTTATGATTATAAACAAAAACAACGATAATGGTTCCGGTCCTTGGGGTAACGGTGGAAATCAAAACCCTTGGGGAAAAAGACCAAATTCTAATGGCACTCCTCCAGATGTTGATCAAATGATTAGAGAAAGCAAAGATAAATTTAAAAAAATGATGCCATCTGGATTTGGCGGTGGAAAAGGTCTTTCATTAATATTTTTAGTTATTATAGCTATTTGGTTAATGTCAGGTATTTACAGAGTTAATCCCCAAGAACAAGGTGTAGTAATGAGGTTTGGTGAGTGGGTAAGAACCACTCCCCCTGGATTGCATTATCACCTCCCAAGTCCAATAGAAAAAGTGTTAACTCCAGATGTTACCAGAGATAATCGTATTGAAATTGGTTACAGATCATTTGGTGGTGCTTCTACAAGTAGAAGAGATGTTCCAGATGAATCAAAAATGATTACAGGAGACGAAAATAACATTGACATTGACTTTATCGTGTTTTGGAAAATTGCTGACGCAGGGGCGTACTTATTTAACATTCAAGATCCCCCAGAAACAGTAAAGGTTGCTGCGCAATCAGTAATGAGGGATATAATAGGTCAAACTAAAATCCAAACCGCCTTAACAGATGGTAGACAAGAGATCCAGCTTAAGGCTAAAACAATGCTCCAGGATTTACTTAATGAATACCAATCTGGTGTTGAAATAAGAGATGTACAATTATTATCAGTTGATCCTCCTGCTGAAGTTATTGATGCATTTAATGACGTACAAAGAGCTCGTCAAGATAGAGATACACTCATAAATGAAGCTGAAGCTTTCAGGAATGATATTGTGCCGAGAGCCAGGGGTGAAGCAGCTCAGTTAATCTCAGAAGCTGAAGCTTATGCTAGTGAGGTTGTAAATAGAGCAAAAGGTGATGCTGATAGATTTAATTCAATTTTTGAAAGCTATAAATTAAATCCTGAAGTCACACAATCAAGGATATATTTAGAAACCATGGAAAAAGTTTTTTCTAAGGTTAAAAAAATAATTATGGATAAGTCAGCCAGCTCATCGGGAGTTGTTCCTTACTTGCCACTAGATCAATTAAAACAAAGAGGTGATAAATAATGTCTTCTTATAAAATTATATCAGGAGTAAGTTTTCTTGCAGTTTTATTTGGATTGTTAAGTTCTTTTTTTACTGTTGACCAAACTCAGCAAGCGTTAATCCTTCAATTTGGTGAACCAAAAAGGTTGATAAATAAACCAGGTTTAAATTTTAAAATACCATTTATACAAGAAGTTACATATTTTGATAAAAGAGTTCTATCTTTAGTTTCAAAGGATTCAGAAGAAGTGATTTTGGCTGACCAAAAAAGATTAGAGGTAGACACTTATTCAAGATTCAAAATTATAGATCCTCTACTTTTTTTTCAAACTGTTAGAAGCGAGTTTGGAGCACGGCAGAGATTAGAATCTATAATTGATTCATCAGTAAGAAGAGTTTTTGGTAAATTTGAGCTTACTGCAATTTTGTCGGACGCTAGAACACAAATTGTGGATGATATAAGTGGAGAGGTAAACTCCACTATTAAAAAGCTTGGAATGGAAATTGTTGATGTTAGAATAAGAAGAGCTGACTATCCTGAAGCAACTGTTCAAAATATTTTTAATAGAATGAAAACTGAGAGAAATCAGGAAGCCAAAGAGTTTAGAGCTGAAGGTTCTGAGGAAGCTCAAAAAATCAGAGCTGACGCTGAAAAGCAAAAAGTTGTTTTAGTAGCTGAAAGCAAAAGGAAAGCAGAGGCACTTAGAGGAAATGGGGATGGTGAAGCTATAAAAATCTATTCTGAAGCTTTCGGACAAGATAAAAAATTCTTTAAATTTTATCGATCTATGCTTGCTTATGAAAACACTTTCTCTGATGACGGTACAACAATGCTTTTGAGTCCTGACAGTGACTTTTTTAGTTACTTTGGGAATAAAGGCGGCAAATAAAAAGTTATTAACTTAAATATTAATAAAATATCAAATTTTATCCAAAATTAAGCCATAAAGCAGCCTTTTTTTGCGATTATTTTTTTGATTAAATAATTTATAGGTGAACAATGTCAAATCTTTATGGTCTTATTAGAAAAAGTAGTTATTTATTAGTTATTCACTCTTTCTTTTTGTTTTTTACGGTAAGCATAGCTCACTCTAGTAGCGTACCTGAAAGTTTTGCAGATCTAGCAGAGAAGCTTAGTCCTTCTGTAGTGAATATATCAACTACAACAGTTATAGAGCAAAAATCAAGAGAAATGCCTTCTTTCCCTCCTGGTTCACCTTTTGAGGATTTTTTTAAACAATTTGAAAAGCCTGGTGGAAAAAAGCGTAAAGCTCAATCACTGGGTTCAGGTTTTATTATTGATAAAAGTGGATACGTTATTACCAATAACCACGTTATTGATAACGCTGAAAAAATTATGGTTATATTGTACGATGATACATCTTTTGAAGCCACAGTTGTAGGTAAGGACCCAAAAACAGATGTTGCTCTACTTAAAATAAATCCTAAAAAAACTAAATTAACTGCTGTGAAATTTGGAGACTCTAATAATCTTAGAGTGGGTGATTGGGTTATGGCAATAGGCAATCCATTTGGGTTTGGAGGTACTGTAACTGCTGGAATAGTATCTGCAAGAGGTAGAAATTTGTCAGGTTCATATGATGATTATATTCAAACTGATGCTTCTATCAATAGAGGTAACTCAGGAGGGCCATTATTTGACATGAATGGAAATGTGGTTGGAATAAATACAGCCATTTTTTCTCAATCTGGCGGTTCAGTAGGTATTGGATTTGCTGTGTCATCAAACTTAGCTAAACAAGTTACAGATCAACTTAAAAAATATGGAAGAACTAAAAGAGGTTGGCTTGGTGTTCTAATCCAAGAAATTTCCAAAGAAATAGCAGATAGTTTGGGAATGAAGTCAGTAAAAGGTGCTTTAGTATCATCTGCAACTGAGGGTGGCCCTGCTCAAAAAGCAGGCGTAAAAACAGGGGATGTTATTCTAAAATTTAACGGTAATGATATTGATACTATGAAAGAGTTACCCAAAGTTGTTGCAGGAACACCTGTTGGTAAATCAGTGCCTTTAGTTATTCTAAGAAACGGTAAAAAAATCACTTTAAATGTTGTTTTAGGAGAATTAGAATTAGCTGAAAAAGAAAACCTCATTACTAAATCTAGCGGTAATAAAAAATCTAAATCTAAAACTTTTGAAAAATTAGGTTTTGTAGTAGAAGAGTTGTCTAAATCTAACGTAGAAAAATTTAAACTTAAGAAAATAAAAGCTGGGATTTTAATCTCTTCCATTAAAGAAGGTAGTGTCGCACAAGAAGCCGGTCTTTTGCCTGGTATGGTCATTGTAAGAGTTGGTCAAATAGAAGTTAATTCTATAGACGTTATTGAAGATGCTATTAAAAATGCTATTAAACAAAAAAGAAAAGCTATCCTTCTGCTTGTAAAGGTTGAAAGTGGTACTAGATTTGTAGCATTGGAATTAAAATAATTATTATTTAATTATCTCTTTGTCACTATAACCTTGAGCATATAATAAGCCTCTAAGGTTAGTGTTTTTGAAGTGGATATTAGCTTCTTTATCAAGTATTTTCTTTCCATTAAAAGAAACTCCAAAATCAGCATTTTTGATCATTTCAATGTCATTTGCGCCATCACCTACACAGATTGTGTCTGTATCATTTAATCTATACTTTTTAGTATACATTCTTAAATATTCTAGTTTAGAATTTTTGTTTAGTATAGGCTCTATAACTTTTCCAGATAACTTAGGAATTTTACCTTTTTGTTGTATAATTTCAAGTGAGTTAGCGTGAGCATAGGTAAAACCTAATATGCTTTTTAGATGTTCAGTCAAAAAAGTAAATCCGCCAGAGACTAAAATAGTTTTTGATCCATTAAAGTTCATAGTTTTAATTAGTTCTTTGGCACCAACATTAATATTTATTTTTTCTTTTAAAAGTTCTAAAATATCTGCTGAATGACCTTTTAGCATTCTTACTCTTCTAATTAAGGCTTCTTCAAAATCAATTATTCCATTCATAGCATCTTCGGTAATTTCAATAATATTTTTTTCTTTACCAATTAATTTTCCTAACTGATCTAAGCTTTCTTCTTCAATTATCGTGCTATCCATATCAGCTAAAAGTAATTTTTTCTTTCTGTTTTTGCCAGATTTAATAAAATTACAATCTATATTATGTGAAGAAAGAAAGGTGCTTATCCAATTTTTTGTTTCTTCATTTATTATGGTTTTTGAAAAGACCCATTCATATGCTTTATTAGAACTAAGCTCTCTTAAAAGTATTTTTTTACCAGTACTAGCTTCTATATACCCGGAAATAGAGTCTAATATAAAATTATTGATTTTACATTCTTTTGTATCTGTTATTAGTATATAAAATTCCATAAAATTTTGATATATGATTGTTGTTATTATGTCTAGTACTGTAAATTTTGAAAAATCATTTGACCTAACCAAAAATAAATATTCTTGGAAAAATGATATGATTATTATTGCTGGTGCTACTTGTACAGGTAAATCTTCTATAGCAATTGAACTTGCTAAAAAAATCAATGGAGTAATAATAAATGCCGACTCAGTTCAGGTTTATAAGGATATTAACTTGCTCTCAGCAAGGCCAAGAAAAAATGAAATGAAAGATGTGCCTCATTTTTTGTATGGTTATGTGGATACCAATATCAACTTTTCAGTTTCAGATTGGTTGTTAGACCTAAAGTCTGCTCTGATTGATATTAGAAAATATCAGAAAGTACCCATTCTAGTAGGAGGATCTGGTTTATATTTAAATGCTGTGATAAATGGTTTGTCACCAATTCCTAATATAACCCAAAAAACAAAAAAACAATGTTTGTCAAAGTTTAATCAAATTGGCATTGAAAAATTTAAAGAGTTGATCTCTGATATAGACCCCTCTTTTAAAAGGACAAATAACGATAAGCACAGGCTACTGAGGGCATATAATGTTTTTGTCGAAACAGGAAAAAATATGTCTTATTGGCATAGTCTACCAAGAGAAAAAAAAATTGATAAGGTTATTTATCCTTTTTTATTCTGTTTAGATAGAAAAACTCTTTATAATAAGTGTGACGATAGATTTAATAAAATGATTTTAGAGGGCGGTTTAGCAGAAGTGAAATCAATATATCATAAGGTTGATAGATCGTTACCCATTGCTAAATCTCTTGGTGTCAAATGGTTGCTTAGTTATTTAGATAAAGAAATTTCCCTTGAAGAAGCAATTTCACTGAGCATGAGAGATACGAGACGTTATGTGAAAAGACAAATAACATGGTTTAAGCATAATTATATTCCATATAAAATTATTAATATGTAATTATATTTCACTTAAACGCATTTAATTGCAATATTATAATAATTTATTGACGGTTATTTAAGTTTTTGCTATTAAATTCAAAAAAATATAATTGAAAGCTTTGATTTATGGGAAAAGATAATAAAATGAGTGGAGCTGAGGCTGTAATCACAGCCCTAGTTGAAAATGGGGTAGAAGTGATTTTTGGATATCCTGGTGGTGCTGTCCTTCCACTATACGATGCTCTTTTTAAAAATAAAAAAATTAAACATGTTTTAGTGAGACATGAACAGGCAGCTGTTCATGCTGCTGAAGGGTATGCGAGATCAACTGGGAAAGTAGGTTGTGTTTTGGTCACGTCTGGTCCAGGTGCCACCAATGCAATTACTGGTTTAACTGATGCATTAATGGATTCAGTTCCTATAGTTTGTCTTAGTGGACAAGTTCCAACTCATTTAATTGGGACCGATGCATTCCAAGAAGCGGACACCACAGGTATTTCTAGACCTTGCACAAAGCATAATTATTTAGTTAAAAACGCTGATTTATTATGTGCTACAGTTCATGAATCATTCGAAATTGCATCATCAGGAAGACCAGGGCCAGTGCTTATTGATCTTCCAAAAGATATTCAACTTACTAATATACAATATATAAAAAAACCTACTAAAATTAATAAAAGTTTTGCTACTGTTTTACCACAAATTGATATTCAAGTTATTAGTCAAGTTGCTGACTTGTTGATTAATTCAAAAAAACCAATAATTTATGCTGGTGGTGGTGTGGTGAATGCTGGCCTAGAAGCATCTAATTTATTAACTGAGTTAGTTAATTTACTTGAAGCTCCAGTAACTTTGACACTTATGGGTTTAGGCGCAGTGTCAAATAAGAACAAAAACTTTTTAGGTATGCTTGGTATGCATGGAACTTATGAAGCGAATTTAGCAATGCATAATTGTGATGTAATGTTAAACGTGGGAGCTCGATTTGACGATAGAGTTACTGGAAGATTAAACGCATTTGCGCCTAAATCAAAAAAAATTCATATTGACATTGATAAATCTTCAATAAATAAGGTCGTTCATGTGGATTTTGGAATAGTTGGCGACTGTAAAGAAGTTTTATCTCTTTTGATTAAAGAGATCAAAAAAAGTGATAATATAAAAAGTATGCAATCTAAATCCAGCTGGTGGGATCAAATAAATAATTGGAGAGCCAAGAATTCATTGGGATTTATACAAGGTGCAACAACTATTAAGCCTCAACAGGCTATAAAATCTTTATATGAAAAGACAATAGATAAAGATACTTATGTTACTACTGAAGTCGGTCAACATCAGATGTGGGCTGCTCAATATTTTGGGTTCTCTGCCCCTAAACATTGGATGACTTCTGGAGGTTTGGGTACAATGGGTTATGGTTTACCATCTTCTGTTGGAGTACAAATTGCTCATCCAAAATCTTTAGTTATAGACATCTCTGGCGAAGCTTCTTTTTTAATGAACATGCAAGAACTTTCAACAATTGTTCAGTATAATTTACCAATTAAAATTTTTATTTTAAATAATCAATGGATGGGTATGGTAAGACAGTGGCAGGAACTAAATCATGGGTCAAGATATAGTCAAAGCTACACATCTTCTTTGCCAGACTTTATAATGTTAGCAAAAAGCTTTGGTATAAAAGGTTTAAGAGTTGATGATGTTAGTAGTTTAGATGCTACAATTGATGAAATGATCAGTACTAATGGCCCAGTTATAGCAGATATTAGAGTTGAAAAAGAAGAAAATTGTTTTCCAATGATACCTTCTGGTGCGGCGCATAATGAAATGATACTTAGTTCAGATGATAAGGGTGCAGATACATCTGAATCTGGTTTAGCTTTAGTTTAAAAGGTAATTAAGATGTCGGTATATCAAAATAATGAAATTAATGAAGAAGAAACTTCAAGAACATTATCTCTTGTAGTTGATAATCAACCTGGAACCCTTGCAAGGGTAATAGGTTTGTTTTCTGGCAGGGGTTATAACATTGAAAGCCTTACAGTTACTGAAATAGATAACAGACGTCATTTATCTAGAATATCACTAGTAACTAGAGGTACGTCTATGACAATAGAACAAATAAAGTCACAACTCTTAAGAATTGTTCCTGTCCATCTTGTAAGGGATCTTACATTGGAAGGTCCTTTTATTAAAAGCGAATTAGCATTAATTAAATTAGTTGCTGATGGAGCTAATCGAGTAGAGGCTTTGAGAATAGCAGAAACGTTTAGAGCAAGAACATTAGATGTTACTTTAGGCAGTTTTGTATTTGAATTAACAGGAAGGCCCAATAAAATAGACGCCTTCATAGGGCTGATGAAATCTCTTGGAGATATTGAGATATCACGTACTGGTGTCTCTGCAATTTCAAGAGGTGACAAAACAGAAACAAAAGTACTAGAACAAATCAAACTTACCTGATAATAAGACTATTATATTTTTTCATTTACTTACCTAAGGAGTTATTTAATGCGAGTGTACTACGACAGAGATGCAGATATAAATTTAATTAAAAATAAAAAAGTTGTTATTGTTGGTTATGGTAGTCAAGGTCATGCACACGCAGCTAATTTAAGAGATAGTGGAGTAAAGGAGATTGCAGTTGCTTTACGTTCAGATTCGAATTCTATAGATAAAGCAAAATCTGCAGGTTTTAAAGTAATGAATGTTGCAGATGCTTCAAAATGGGCTGATGTTATAATGATGTTAACTCCTGATGAACTTCAGGGTGAAATTTATAGAGAAGAAATTGAAAAAAATATGAAATCAGGAGCGGCAATTGCTTTTGCTCACGGATTAAACGTTCACTTTAACTTAATAGAACCTAGAAATGATATTGATGTTTTTATGGTTGCTCCAAAAGGTCCTGGCCATACAGTGAGATCTGAATATCAAAAAGGTGGAGGAGTTCCTTGTTTAATAGCAATTGATCAAGACGTTTCTGGTAACACACATGATATTGGGTTGTCTTATGCGTCTGCTGTTGGAGGAGGAAGGTCAGGCGTAATTGAAACTACATTTAAAGAAGAGTGTGAGACTGACTTATTTGGAGAACAAACAGTTTTATGCGGTGGTTTGGTGGAATTAATTAGAGCAGGTTATGAAACTCTGACTGAGGCTGGTTATGCTCCAGAAATGGCTTATTTTGAGTGTCTTCACGAAGTTAAATTAATAGTTGATTTGATATATGAAGGTGGGATTGCAAACATGAACTACTCCATCAGTAATACGGCAGAATATGGAGAATATGTTACTGGCCCTAGACTAATAACTTCAGAAACTAAAGCTGAAATGAAAAGAATACTAGAAGATATTCAGTCTGGAAAATTTACGCGTGATTGGATGTTAGAAAACAAGGTTAATCAAACTAGTTTTAAAGCTACTCGAAGGAAAGTTGCTGACCATCCAATAGAAGCTGTTGGAAATGAACTAAGGGCTATGATGCCTTGGATTACTGCTAACAGACTAGTAGATAAAGATAAAAATTAGAATTTATTTAAACTTTACTTTAAATTAATTATTTATCTTGTTTTCTATGATAATAATATTTATTAAATAGAACTGTTAAAAGCTTTATAAGGAAATATAAATGTTTGGATATTTAAGAGGACTACTTTCTGCTGATCTTGCAATTGATCTAGGTACGGCAAATACATTAGTTTACGTCAAAGGTCAGGGTATTCTTTTAAACGAACCTTCTGTAGTAGCAATCACAGAGATAAGGGGGAAATCTCAAGTATTAGCAGTGGGTGAGGAAGCAAAAACCATGCTAGGTAAAACTCCTGGGAATATAAAAGCTATCAGGCCAATGGCAGACGGTGTGATTGCGGATTTTGATGTCGCAGAAGAAATGATTAAACATTTTATTAGAAAAGTTCATAAAAGATCAGCTTTGGTTAGTCCTCAGGTAGTGATATGCGTTCCATCTGGTGCAACTGCAGTAGAAAGAAGAGCAATACAAGAATCAGCAGAAGCTGCTGGTGCTAGAAGAGTGTATCTTATTGAAGAGCCTATGGCTGCAGCAATTGGAGCAAATTTACCAGTTACAGAAGCATCAGGTTCAATGGTAGTAGATATTGGAGGGGGTACCACAGAAGTAGCTATTTTATCATTAGGTAATATCGTTTATGCTCGATCAGTTAGGGTAGGTGGTGATAAATTTGATGATGCAATAGTGGCATTTATCAGACGTCATCATAATTTATTAATTGGAGAGATGACAGCTGAGAGAATAAAAAAGGGAATTGCAACAGCAAAAATACCCAAAGATGGTGTAGGTGCAAGTATTGAAGTTAGGGGTAGAGATTTAGTAAATGGGGTCCCAAAAGAAATTGAAATAAATCAAGCTCAAATTTGTGAAGCTTTGGCTGAACCAGTTGGTCAAATTATTGAAGCTACTAAAACAGCATTAGAACAAACACCACCGGAATTAGCTGCTGATATAGTTGAAAGAGGTATAGTGCTTACTGGAGGTGGAGCTCTTTTAGGAGAACTAGATACAACGATAAGAGAAGCTACTGGATTACCTGTTGTAATTGCTGAAGATCCTCTTACTTGTGTAGTAATGGGAACTGGCCGTTGTCTTGATGAAATGAAATCTTTAAGAAACGTGTTGATAGGTGTTTAGTTTATATTAATTTTTTTTCGAGTGGTATCAGGTGGTTTCAGGCGAGCCGTCAAATAAAAAAACATTTAAATACTCAAAAAACTTTAATTTCTTTTTAGTTTTATTATGCTTAATTTTAGTTTTTTTAGGAAAATTAGATCTAATTGCAATAAGAAATTTCAAAGCTTTTGTGTCTGATTTTACAGCTCCAATATCCTATATGTTTAACAAGCCTGTAAAAGAAATAGCGGGTGTTCTTGAAGAAGTAAAATCAACAGGATCTTTAAGAGACGAAAATATAAGGCTAAAAAGTGAAATAAGAAGACTTAAAGTTTCAAATAGTAAAATTGCAAGTAATGAACTTGAACTATTAGAGTTAAGAAAATTATTAAACTCCATACCCCAAAATAAAATTAGAATAGTTACTGGTAGAGCATTAACATCACCTGGAGGCACGTTTGCTAATACAGTTTTAATTAATGCAGGTATTAAAGATGGAATAAAAATAGGTCAACCAGCTATTTCTTCTCTTGGATTAGTTGGTTATGTGGTCAATGTTAGTTTTAATTCTAGTAGAATATTATTAATTATAGATATTAATTCAATGATACCTGCTTATTTAACACAGAGTAATTGGCCAGCAGTCATTCAAGGACAGAATAGTCAATTGTTAAAAATCAAATTTTTATCTTCTGAAGCAACTCTTATTGAAGGTGAATCTTTGGAAACATCTGGTCATGGTGGCAGATTGCCTGCAGGCATAAATATTGGAAATGTAGTTAAAACTTTTTCTGGGAAATACTACGTAAAACCTTCTGTAGATTTAAATAGAATTACTTATATTTCAATTATAACAAATTTTAATTTACCTCAAGATGGTAATAATAACTTTGATGGTTTTGCACCTATGCAAAAACCCAAGACTTCTCTGGGTCTTAAGGGAATCGATTCGAGCGGAAGTAGAAAACTTGAGAATGTTGCAGATTAATGAATAATAATCTTTTTTTTTATTTAGTAAATAATTTATCAAAAAATATCTTTTTTTTTATAGGTGTATTTTTTTTGATCAACATCGAAGTATCTCTAAGTTTTTTTTTAATATTTAATACTGCAACCCCGAGTTTAGTTTCGATTATAATTTTTTTGTTTATTAAGAAATTCAATTATATACCTTCTAATTTGAATTTAATTTTCATTGGCTTATTAAATGATGTTTTTTTAGGGAATAATTTAGGTTTAACTTCTATTTACTTTTTATTGTTTAAATTTTTAACTGAGAATATCAGAATTAACATTACTGATAAAAAACATGAAGAAGATTGGTTATATTTTACCATAATTTTTGTTATTGCGTTTACTGTAACTTTGTTAATTAATATGTTGTTAAATTTAAAAATTCCTGATCTCAGTCCAATATTATATTATATTGGAATAACTTTGGTAACATTTCCAATTGTAAACATTATTATAAATTCATTTTATTTTATTCAAAGATTATTTAAAAGTTGATGCATGAAAAATA
>ENA-ORDA01000480-ORDA01000480.1-marine-metagenome-genome-assembly--contig:-NODE-480-length-40060-cov-25.682940_pt1 | contig 40060 bp, 35 predicted proteins | sample MGYA00237778_ERZ508506 | MGnify/ENA primary metagenome ERZ508506 (study PRJEB26177, sample SAMN06267891) | marine metagenome | isolation source: Monterey Bay, California, USA | place: Pacific...
CTAAGCCAAATAAGTAATAGGCTGAAAACAAAAAAAGCTTCCCAAAAGGAAAGCTCTTCATCGGTTCTCTACAAACCCCCTGCAAAAGCAGGTAACACAACGGTTGCAAATATATACTTTTGTTTGTTAACTATTAAAAAACAAATTGATTTAATTAAATTTTTATAAATTAAAGAAGTAAATATTCATTATGAAACAATCTAAATTAATTTTATTTATTGGAGTTTTATTTTTTTTAAATTTTCCAATTCATGCCCAAAAAAATACATTCAAAGTTATGGCTTGGAATATTTTGCATGGGGGAAATGATATTGAAAATGGTCCAGAAAATGTTGGAAAAATAATTAATGAAATAAATCCTGATATAATTTTAATGATCGAAACATATGGGTCAGGTCCTTATATTGCAAAATACTCAAACTTAAACTTTCATTTAGTCGCATCTAAAGAAACTCCACTCAATGATAAATCAGTGAATTTATCCATTTACTCAAAATATGCTTTTGGAAAAAGAATTGATACGGAATTTCCATTTTATCTTGGGGGAATTGAAATTCCTATAAACGGAAAAACTATACGTTTTTTTACAAATTGGTTCCATTATCTTCCCTGGGATAATGAACCTGAAAAGATGGGAAAAACAGTTGAGCAATTATTAGAATGGGAACAAACTGAATCTAGACATAAAATGATTAAAAAAGTTTTACCATATTTAAAAAAGTTTGCTGCAGAAACTGATTCTATTCCAATGATATTTGGTGGTGATATGAACACGTTGTCACATTTAGATTGGACGAAAAAAACAAAAAAAATTCATAATAATTTGATAGTTCCATGGAAAGCAACTAAAATTTTAGATGATTTAGGTTTGATAGACTCTTACAGAAAAGAGAACCCTAATCCAAAGACTTATCCTGGAATAACTTGGGATAAAAAGGGAAGAAACGATTCTCACAGAATTGATTATATTTTTTATAAAGGGAAGTCTATTAAGTCCGTAAAGTCAAAGTCTTACAACGCTTATTTTAACGAACCAATAACTATAAATAACAAAAAAATTATTTACCCATCTGATCATGGAATAGTTGTCACAACATTTAAACTGAGATAATCTATTAAATAATGAAAAGAAGAAATTTTATAATTAATGCTTTAAAGGGGAGTGTTTTAGCTTCAATTCCATTGTCATTATCATCATTTAATATAAAGAATACTAAATTGAAGATAGGTATAGTTTCTGATGTTCATCAAGATATAATTCATGATGGAGTTTCAAGATTAAGTTTGTTTATAAGTGAAATGAAAAAAAGAAAACCTGATTTTATCATTCAATTAGGAGACTTTTCTCTTCCCAGGAAACAAAACCAACTCTTTATTGACAAATGGAATTCTTTTAATGGACCCAAATATCATGTTCTCGGAAATCATGATATGAAAGATTTCGGATATAAAAAAGAAGAAACTATGAGATGGTGGAAAATGCAGAAAAGGTATTATTCGTTCGATCTAAATGGTTTTCATTTTATTGTATTAGATGGCAACGATGAGAATCCTAAGCCATGGAACGGATATAACAGGTATATTGGGACAAAACAACAACTTTGGTTAAAAAATGATTTAAAAAAAACTTTAAAGCCCACAATATTATTTAGTCACCAAAGTCTTGAAGCCAAAGGAGGTGTAGCTAATCGAAAAGAAATTAGAACTATTATAGAGAATTATACAACTAAAAGTGGACATTCAAAGGTTGTTGCATGCCTCAGTGGCCATCACCATACAGATTATTTAAAATCAATAAATAAAATTCCCTACATTCAAATAAACAGTATGTCATACAAATGGGTAGGAGATCAGTATAAATACACCCGATTTTCAAAACAAATTGAAGAAAATTTTCCTAATCTAGATAAAACTTGCCCCTATAAAGAGCCTTTGTATACAGTATTAACTTTAGATTCAGAAAGGGAAGTGTTACATCTAGAGGGAAAAAAAACTTCATTTATAAATCCAACACCAAATGAATTAAAAATCCCCGGAGCTGAAAAAATGAGTCCTACAATAACAGAAAGGAATCTTAAAATTTAATTTATAGCCAAGGTTAGTTTTTCAGGCCCATATCTAACAACGTCTGTTACTGGAAGATTAGTTATAAACTCTAGAGATTCAATAGCTTTTTTAGCTTCAAATGAATCAAGTTTATATGTATTTAATGAAATTCCAACAACTTTAGCATTAGGATAACTTCCACAGGCACTTGCTAAATCTTCGTAAAGTTTAATAATATTATTTATATCTGGAATCTTAATATGCTTATAATCTCTTAATGTTATAAAATCCGCACGATGACAAAGAATCATGTGAGTTGTACAACTCCCTCTAATTAAAGGTAAACTTGCCGTACTTCCTGGATTTAATAATGAACCCTGCCCTTCAATAAAAATCCAATCACTATTCTGATTTTTTAAAATCATCTGTTCAACTGCACCGCATGCATGATCAACTTTGTAGGCGTCTAAAGGAATCCCCTCACCTGATATTGTTATTCCAATCTGGCCTGTTGCTATAAATGAACTATTTATTTTTTTTTCAATTGCCCATTTATGCATTTCTAAACTTGTAGTCATTTTACCAACAGCCATATCAGTACCCACACATAAAATTCTTTTATTTTTTAATTTAGCTGCTTTACCACTAGCTATTTCAGGAATAAATTGTGGGACTCTAACATCCCATATCCATTGATTATTTTTAAGTGAATTCTTGTATTTTGATAATAAAGTGTCATGAAGACCATTAATTATTGAAAGGTTTTTTGATATTGCACTTTCTATAACTTTGAACCACGCTTCTGGAATTTTACCCCCTGAGGGAGCTATTCCTAATATAAGAACCTCTGCTCCATTTGAGACTGCAGCATCAAGAGTGCTAACTATAGGTACACTCCTTTTAATAGAGTTAAATTCATTTGTGTTTTTACCATTATTTTTTGAATCAATAACGGCCACAATATGATTAGACAAATACCTCAATACTCCAATACCCATTTTTCCATAATCAGTTGAAAAATGGCCCTCTAAATAAATTGCAACCTTATGGTTTTTTTTTAACATAAATGTTAATTTTTTAGATGTGCTCCATGTCCAAAATTATTGCTAGGCATTGTGATTCCTTTTATCATTGAAGCTCCCCATGATGGATCGGGATTTAAGTTATAGTGTGAGTCTAAATCAATATGGTCTATTTGACCTGAAATTGAAGCTGCTGCTGAAATAGAAATTGATGATTCGCTCATACAGCCTATCATAGTTTCTAATCCAAATGCTTTTGCAGTCGATAACACTCTTAATCCCTCTGTAATACCACCACATTTCATCAATTTTAGATTTACACCATCAACACAATCGTGATATTTTGAAATATCACTTGATGATCTACAAGATTCATCAACAAATATTGGAAGTGACCTACTTTGATATAAAGTCTTTAATTCTTTTTCATTTCCTTCGACCAAAGGTTGCTCAACATAATCACAATTTTTATCTGATAACCAATCAATCATGTATTTAGCATTTTCTGTACTCCATCCCCCGTTAGCATCAACTCTTAAACTTAGGCCGTACCCTTTTGTACTTTCAAGAACTTGTTTATACATTGCTTTGTCAGCCTCGAGTCCCAAAGGAGATCCTAACTTAACTTTAAGAAATTTTGTAGATGCATTTTCAAATAATAGAGGAATTCTTTGTTTAACAGATTCAGGACTCATTATACCAATTGTAAGTGATGTCATTGATTTGGGTAATGGCAATCCTAAAAGTTCATTTAAAGGTAGTTTTGCTTTTTTAGCTTTTAAATCCCACAAAGCAATATCTAATCCAGCATAAGCAGAGGGTGAAATTTTCATGTCACGAGCTATGCTTTCAATTTCATAAATTGATTTATCCTTAATTCCAACTTTAATTAATTTATTAAGTTGTGAGATGACCTCTTCCGCATTTTCAGCACCTTCTGATTTCCCTGGGCATGATTCTCCCCATGCAACTAAACCCTCATCTTCAATTTTAATAAATACATTATGATTATCTCCACTAATTCCTCTGCTAATAGCAAGAGGGAATTTTTTTTTTAGCATTATTTTTTTAAAACTTATTTTCATAAATAAATTTTAAACTAATTTAAGCTATTTTAAACATTCCCTTTCAAACATCTTGTAAAAAAAGGGAAATCATCTGTTACAACGTAGTAATAAATACCTGAGGGGAATTCTGGTGTTACGCCAAATCTTCCATTACATTGATCTAAATCTCCAAGTCCTTCAACATATTCATAGTCTTGGGTAAAAGCTCCCATTGCAATGGGAGTGTTTGGACTAGTATTTCCCTGACCTGGACCACCAGCCAAACTGGTTAAGACCATTGGCCGATTTGAATCAGGTTGTAATTTTAATCTATAGCTAGGTATTAAAGATTTTATTGTACTATTAGAATCATTGGTGTTAGAATAACCATACCTTGCATAAACAGGAAATCCATCAGAAGCCCAACCAACTAAAGTCATCCCCTGATTATCGCCAAGAAAATCTACCAATAGTTCTGGCATTCCGTGATAATGATAAGCACCATTGGGTTGTACATGAGCATGATTCATATCATCACCAAAATTAAATGTATCATGACCCAAAGCTTCAATGTTCCAATTCCCTTGACCTTGTGCTAAGCTGCATTCACCTAAATCATTACATCTTCCTGCAGTTCCCGGATCAAATTTGACACTATTTATTGCATAAGCAATCGCTAAAGCTGGGCCTACTATCTCTAAACCACTTTCAGAGATGATTTCTGGGCACAAAGTAAATCGTTTATTTACATTTATTTCTCTTATGGTGTTTGGGTTATTATTGTTAGGAAATGTTCCTACTTCATGATTAGGGATTCCATTTCCACTTAAAATTCTCTGAGACCCATTAGATGTCCAAGAGTATCTACTTATAGCATTAACTGATTCATCATTATTAAATATTTCTGAATTTATATTTGTCAGAACATTATCAGTTGAATAATCTCCAATACAATTAACTTCCTCATCTGCAGTCTCAGTTCCTTTGCATGAAAAAATCAATAAACAAATGAATAAATAGTATATAAATTTCATAATTAAATATTGTTAATTTTTGGACTATACTATATTAAAAAGGTTTAATTATAAATATATAATGGTAGGATCTGTTAAACAAAAAATCCCCCAAATTGGAGGATAATTTTGCGGTCTGGACGGGACTCGAACCCGCGACCCCCTGCGTGACAGGCAGGTATTCTAACCAGCTGAACTACCAGACCTAGATTAGCGAATGCAAATATACACTGCATTTTTAATTACGCAAACAAATAGAAGTAATACTATAATAATGCGTCTATATTTTCCGTGTAAACATTTTTTGGAGATACACCAACTTGACGATTTACTAATTCTCCATCTTTAAAAACTAATACAGTTGGAATATTTCTAACTCCAAACTTTGCAGCAAATTCTTGATTTGAATCTACATCTAATTTTCCTACAATAGCTTTTCCTTCATAGTCTTTACTAACTTCTTCAATGATTGGTCCAAGCATTCTACAAGGTCCACACCACTCTGCCCAAAAATCAACCATCACTGGTTTTGATGACTTTAAGACTAATTCGTCAAAATTTGCATCTGTTATTTCTAATGCCATATTCTTTGTTTTAATTTAATTTTAGAAATTTAAAATTAACTAAACATATATTACTATTCAAATTATAAATACTTTATTTAAACAACTATAGTTTGTTTTTAAAATACATGTCTAGGTTAAGCGTATCACCCATTTCTTTTTGAAGAATAATCAATTCTTTGTACAAATCGTTAACCTTAAATTTATATTTAGAATTCTCTGCTAGGTTATTTATTTCATACGGATCCATATTTAAATCGTACAATTCCATTCTTTGATTTTTTGGAAATAACATTAGCTTGTATCCGTCTTTTCGAATCATTCGTTGAAAATCAAAATAATTTCCCGGGCAACATCCATATGTTCCATATATAGCTTCATGAGTTTTATTATTATCCTTATTAAAAATTAGATTATAAAAACTTTTGAAATCAATATGATCTGGAATAGAAATATTAGCTAGATCTAAAGTTGTTGGAACAATATCTTGAAGATAAATATCTTGATTAAACACCGACCCTTTTTTAATATTTGGACCATTGATAATCATAGGAACCCTAATGCTGTGATCATATAAACTTTGTTTTCCTATTAATCCGTGTTGACCAACAGCCAATCCATGATCTGATGTGAAAATAATATACGTATTATCTAACATATTTTGACTTTCCAAATGAGAAACAATTTTACCCACTTGCTCATCTAAATGACTAATTATAGCATAATATTCTTGGATGTGTTTCTTTACTGCGTATTCGGATCTTGGATAAGGGGCTAAAGCTTCATCTCTTAAACCTGGTTCATTACCAATTTCTTTCCAAAATGGATGTTGTGGCGAATAATTAGGTGGTAATTTTATTTGGTCAATAGGGTACATTTCTAAGAACCGCTTAGGTGCTTGTCTTGGGTCATGAGGAGCGTTAAATGCTAAATACATAAAGAAAGGATCGTCAACTTTTTTTGAATCCTCAATTAAATTTATTGCATCATCCGCAAGAACTTCGCTCCAGTGCTTACCACCTTTCCAAAATCCTCCAAAAGAAGTGTCACTAGAATCCCATGAATTATCACTTTCGTTAACAGGTCTTCCGTAGCCTGCCGGCATATACTTGTCAAGCTCTGAAATATCGCCCGATTCTTCTTTCCAAACACGTAATTTTTTTGCGAATAATCCTCTGTTGTCATCAGGCATTCCAGGTCGTTTGTTAACTACCACATCAAAAACTTTCTCTACAGGCAATTGAACATGCCATTTTCCAGTCATATAAGTTTTATATCCATTTTTTTTCAAAATTTTAGGCCAAGTTTCAGCAATTAAAATAGATTGACTCTTGGACGAAATCTGTGAATTAATTTGAACGTTAGTTGGAGAATTGAATGCTGTTTTAGCTCTCCAAACTGATTTACCAGAAATTATCATTGATCTAGAAGCAACACATATAGCACCATGCCACGCTCCCATGTTATATGTATTGGAGAAAACAGCTCCATTTTTAACTAGTTTATCTAAATTTGGCGTTATGACTTGGTTATCTCCAATTAAACCAACGGTGTCAAACCTTTGATCATCTGTATAAATAAAAATAAAATTAGGTTTTTCAATTTCACTTTGACATGAAAAAAATAAACATGCTATTAGGTTTATTAAAAACAAATTTTTCATCTGGACAATTTAAGATAATTTAAAATGTAAATTCTTTTCTTTGATTTTAGAGATCAGATCCTCATTTATTGATACTTTAAAATTTTCACTAAGCATTGTAAGCTTAATTTTTTCATTGTTTTCAAAGAAAGAAAACTCAAGTTGATTTTTACCCTTATGCTTCTTAAAAAGACTTGTAATATCATCTAATTGATTATCATCTAATTCATTTATACTTAACTGAATAGTTAATTTTTTTGAATTTTTTTCTAGGGTATCTTGTAATTGTTGAAAAGATAAAAAGCTTATTCTAGGATCTCCTGTCTTACCTGTATCTCTATTTCTCCATCCTTCTTTAACTATTAATCTTAAATAAATAAAATTACTTTCAAAAAGGAAATGTTTGAACTTTAAATATTCTTCTCCGAAAATTCTAAAATCATATGAATCTGTAAAATCTTCAACAGTAAATCTTGCCCAACCTTTACCATTTTTAGAAATTCTATGTTCTACTTCTCCAATAATTCCTCCTATCCTTAGTTCTTTATTTATTAATGAATTCAAATCATTTAAAACGTCAAGAGGAGCATTACAAAAATGTTTAATAGGGGTTTTAAAATCATCTAATGGATGACCAGAAATATAGATTCCCACTACTTCCTTCTCAAGTTTTAATTCTTCTAAATTAGGCCATGGATCACAATGCGGAATGTTAGGTTCTTGTAGCTGTACTTCATCAGAATTTTCAAAAAGACTGACCTGAGCTGAATTTTTATTTTCCTGGAATTTTGATCCAAACTTTAAAGCTTTTTCAATAAAAGTAATCCCATCTCCATTATCTTGTAAATACTGTGCCCTATTCACTCCCTCAAATGAATCAAAACCGCCTGCATAAACTAAACTATCAAATGCTTTTTTGTTTGCAGATCTTAAGTCTATTGTTTTAGTTAAATCGAATATCGAATTATATCTTTTTTCTTTTCTACCCTCAATTATTGTTTTAACAGCACCAGATCCAACTCCTTTAACAGCTCCCATTCCAAATCTAATAGCATTATTATCATTTACTGTAAATTTATAAAACGACTCATTTACGTCTGGACCTAATACTTTAATGGACATTCTTTTACATTCTTCCATAAAGAAACTCACTTGTTTAATGTCATTCATATTATTTGACAAAACCGCAGCCATATATTCAGCTGGATAATGAGATTTTAAATATGCTGTTTGATATGCAATTAAAGCGTAACATGTAGAGTGTGATTTGTTAAATGCATAGGATGCAAATGCTTCCCAATCCTTCCAAATTTTCTCAAGTATCTCTCTTTCAAATCCGTTCGACTCACCTCCATCTAGAAACTTTGGTTTTAGCTTACTTAATAAATCAAATATTTTTTTACCCATTGCTTTTCTAAGAAGATCAGCATCACCCTTAGAAAAATTCGCAAGTTTTTGAGACAATTGCATTACTTGTTCTTGATACACAGTAATTCCGTATGTTTCTTTTAATGATTCTTCCATAATAGGAATATCATAGGTTATATCTTCTTTTCCGTTTTTTCTATTAACAAAAGATGGAATATACTCAAGCGGACCTGGCCTATACAAAGCATTCATCGCAATTAAATCTTCAAAAACAGTCGGTTTTAAATCTCTTAAATATTTTTGCATTCCAGCACTTTCGTATTGAAATACCCCAACGGTTTCACCCTTTTGAAAAAGTTCATATGTTTTTGTATCATCTAAAGGGATCGAATCAATATCAATATCAATATCATGTTTGTACTTGATAAGCTTAACTGTATCTTTAATAAGAGTCAGTGTTTTTAAACCTAAAAAGTCCATTTTTAATAACCCTGCACTTTCAACAACAGAATTATCATATTGTGTAACGAACAAATCTGAATCTTTGGCTGTAGCTATTGGGACAAAGTTGGTTATATCGTCTGGGGTTATAATTATTCCACAAGCATGAGTTCCCACATTTCTAAGACTTCCCTCTAAAATTCTAGCCTGATTAATAGTTTCCGCTTGAAGGTCGTCACCAGTTGAAAGAGATTTAAGTTCTAATACATTTGAAAAATCCTCAGATCTTAGGTCATCATTTAATTTCTTTTCATCTTTTTCAAAAATATCTTTCAATTTTAAATTAGGAATAAGCTTGGCTATCCTATCAGCATCTCCAAGTGACAAGTCTAAAACCCTTGCCGTGTCTCTTATTGAAGATTTTGCAGCCATTTTCCCATAAGTAATAATTTGAGCTACTTGATTAGCTCCGTATTTTTCTATAACATATTCAATTACCCGTCCTCTTCCCTCATCATCAAAATCTATATCAATATCAGGCATACTTACCCTATCTGGATTTAAAAATCTCTCAAAAAGTAAATCATATTTTATTGGATCAATTTTAGTTATACCCAAACAATAAGCAACTACTGAACCTGCTGCAGATCCTCTTCCCGGACCAACAGAAACACCCATTTCAATTGCAGCTTTAATTAAATCTTGAACTATCAGAAAATATCCGGGATACCCAGAATTTTTAATAACGTTAAGTTCAAATAAAATTCTTTCTTCCAAATCATTATCTATGTCTTTGTAATGATTTTTTGCTCCTTGAAAGGTTAGAAATTTTAAATACTCATTCTCTAAATCAATATCTGAATCTGATTCAAAATCTTCAGGTATTGTAAATTTTGGAAGCAAAACATCTCTTGCCAGCTCATACACTTCAACTTTATCAACTATTTCAGAAATATTATCAAAGAATTCAGGATAGTCTTTAAATAAAAACTTCATTTCATTTGAAGTTTTAAAATAATATTCTTGGTTTGGCAAACCGTATCTAAAACCACGCCCTCTTCCTATTGGAGTTGACTGTTTTTCTCCGTCTTTAACACAAAGTAAAATATCATGTGCATTTGCGTCTTCTTTGTTTAAATAGAATGAATTATTTGTTGGAACAACCATTACATCATGCTTTGATGAAAACTTTATTAAATTTTCATTGACTCTTTTTTCATCTTCTTGGCCATGTCTCATCATTTCCAAATAAAAATCTTTTTCAAATAAATTTTTCCAATACAACAAAGCCTCCTCAGCTTGAGATTCTCCAATATTTAATAACTTACTTGCAATCTCCCCGTGCATATTTCCTGACAAAACAATAAGATCTTCTTTGTATTTTTCTACAACTTCCCTATCAACTCTGGGAACGTAGTAAAAGCCCTCAGTATAGCCAACGGAGCACATTTTGGATAAATTTCTATAGCCGTTTTTATTTTTAGCTAAAAAAACAATTTGATAACCGTCATCTCTATTTGATTTGTCTTTGTGATTTAAACACACATTAAGCTCACAACCTATTATAGGTTTGATTTTTGTATCACTTGAATCAGATGAAATAGAATTATTATAGCTTTTGATTGCTTTAATAAAATGAAAACAACCCATCATATTTCCTCTATCAGTTATTGCAATTGCCGGCATATTGCTTTCGCCAGCTTTTTTAACAATATTAGCAATCCTTGATGTCGATTGTAATACAGAAAACTGAGTGTTGTTATGTAAATGAGAAAAAGGAGATGATATTAATTTTTCTGGGATAGAATCAATTATTTTTTTATCAACTGGATTTTCTTTGGAAGCTTTATCACTAATCTTTTCTGATTCTTTTTTAAGGTTTAAATGCTTTATTCCAAAAAGAGGAACTTTCGATTCATCAAAAGTTCTTAAACCTTCAGACAATTCTGGATATCCTTTAAAAACTGATTGATTAATAATTCCAATTCTTACTAATTCAAAAAAAGCTCTCGCAGTTGCTTCAACATCGGCAGAAGCATTATGCGCTTCACTAAAGTTATCATTGAAAAGAAAAGAATATAATTCTATAAGTGTCGGAAATTTAAACTTGCCTCCTCTACCACCTGGTATTTTACATACATTTGCTGTAAGTTCAGTACAAGTATCTAAAATATCTTTTTCAAGCAAATTAACATCTGAACTTACCCTCAATAATTCGGCACCAATAATATTTAAATCAAATTTTACATTATGACCTATTATGAAACCAGCCAAACTAAGGTCTTTGATAAATTTATTAAGGACACTAACTAAATCGTAACCTATATTTGTGGCTAATGCGGTAGATATACCATGTATTTTTTCAGATTCGTATGGAATGTTATAGTTGTCTGGTTTTATCAAATAACTATGGCTGGAAATTAAAATTCCTTTGGAATCATGTAATTGCCACGCAAGCTGAACACATCTAGGCCAGTTATCCAAATCTGAAAGTGGAGCATTCCACTTTTTTGGTAATCCTGTAGTTTCAGTATCAAAAACTAAATACATCTATTTAAACTATTTTGGTAACTAAAAATAATCATCTTTTATATTAAATCTAAAAGTATTTAAGTAAGTTATTAACTCTATATAATTTAAAAATATAGATTTGTCAGTTTCAAAAAATAAATTACATTTGCACCTCATTAATAACCGGGGTTTAGTACCTCATAAATTTAATTTGATATGTCAGTAAAAATAAGACTTCAGAGACACGGTAAAAAAGGAAAACCATTTTATTGGATAGTTGCAGCAGATGCAAGAGCTAAAAGAGATGGTCGTTATCTTCAAAAATTAGGAACTTATAACCCAAATACTAACCCAGCAACGATCAATTTAGATATTGATAAATCTGTTAAATGGTTACAATTTGGAGCTCAACCTACAGATACTGCAAGAAATATTTTATCATATAAAGGAGCTTTAATGAAGAACCATTTAAAAAATGGAGTAAGAAAAGGTGCCTTAACTGAAGAACAAGTTGAAGAAAAATTTGAACAATGGTTAAACGAAAAATCTTCATCTATTGACAGTAAAAAATCTTCACTAGAAAAAGAAACTCAGCTTCAAAAGAAAAAAGCTTTAGAACTTGAAAAAGAAGTAAGTGCTAAAAGAAAAGCAAAAGCTGAAGAAGCATTAGCTGCTGAAGAAGAAGCAATTGTTGCTGAAGAAGCGCCTGCTGCTGAAGAAGCACCTGCTGCTGAAGAAGCACCTGCTGCTGAAGAAGCACCTGCTGCTGAAGAAGCACCTGCTGCTGAAGAAGCGCCTGCTGCTGAAGAAGCACCTGCTGCTGAAGAAGCACCTGCTGCTGAAGAAGCGCCTGCTGCTGAAGAAGCGCCTGCTGCTGAAGAAAAATAAATAATTTTTCACATATTTTTATACGATGAATAAACAAGATTACTTTTATCTTGGTAAGATCGTTTCTAAATTTAGTTTTAAAGGGGAAATACTTTTAAAATTAGATTCTGATGAAATAGATTTTAAAAAATTAAAAACAATTTTTTTAGATATTGATGGCACAATAGTTCCTCATTCAATTGACAATATTAAACTTCATAAATCAAGCCTTTTAAGAATTAAGTTTGAAAATATTGATTCAGAAGAAAAAGCCAACAAGATTCTTAAGATTAAAACCTATCTTCCTATTAAAGATTTACCTAAGTTAAATGGTAATAAATTTTATTATCACGAAATTAAAAATTTCACAGTATTAGACTTAAGTCTTGGAAATATTGGAAAAGTTAAGGAGGTGAATGATCAAACTTCTCAACCAATTATTGTAGTTAATGATGGATTAAATGAAACTATGATTCCATTAGTTGATGATTTTTTAATTCAAATTAATAGGGATAAAAAAACTTTAACATTTGACTTGCCAGAGGGATTAACTACTTTATAAATTAAAAAAATGAACGAAAAGAAAATTAGAATTAATAAATATTTAAGTCAAGCTGGATTTTGTTCGAGACGAGAAGCAGATAAATATATTACTGATGAGAGAGTTACCATAAATGGTGTGATAGCTGAAATGGGAGAAAAAATTGATTTAGAGGATACTATTGCAGTAGATGGGGAAAAGATATCAAAAAAACCAAATAAAAAAATTTATATAATATTAAATAAACCAAAGGGAATCGTTTGTACGACTGACTCAGGAGTTGAAAAAGATAATATTATAGATTATATAAATCATCCTAAAAGGATATTTCCAATCGGAAGATTAGATAAAACTTCAGAAGGCCTAATATTTTTAACTAATGATGGTGACATTGTAAACAAAATTCTTAGAGCTAAAAACAAACATGAAAAAGAATATCATGTCACTGTTGATAAACCTATCAATAATGACTTTGTAAAGCAAATGAGTAAAGGAATTCCGATATTGAATACCGTAACAAGACCTTGCGAAGTAAAAATGGTTAAAGATTACGAATTTAAAATTATTTTAACACAAGGATTGAACAGACAAATTAGAAGAATGTGTGAGCATCTTGGCTACAGAGTTAAAAAATTAAATAGAATTAGAATTATGAATATCAATTTAGATATTCGTGTTGGAGAATGGAGATATTTTAGTGATGCAGAAATATCGGAGCTAAAAGAACTATTATCAAAATCTTCTTAAATACATGCTAAAAAATAGAATAATTTTAATTTTAGTATTACAGGGATTTTTTTCTTATTCACAAAACTCTTTGAATGACAGTATTAAGCTTAAAGAAGTTGTTGTTTCAATTACAAAAATCAAGGAAAATATCAAAAACTCTCCTTTTGCAATTTCATCAAAAAGTTTTTCAAAATTTCAATCTACCGCAAAACAATTTTATTTAAGTGAATATATTGAAAATGTTCCTGGTGTCTTTATTTCAAATGATAATAATTTTGCACAAGACTCAAGAATATCCATAAGAGGATTTGGATCCAGAGCAAACTTTGGAATAAGAGGAATAAAATTAATTGTGGATGGAGTTCCAGAAACTACACCTGATGGACAATCTCAAATAGATAATTTAAATTTAGAAATAATTGAAAAAATTGAAATAATAAGAGGGACTAGTTCTTCCTTATATGGTAATTCCTCTGCAGGAGTTATTAAAATACAATCTATTTCCGAATTTGAGAAAAATTTTACAAAAATTGGATATGCATTAGGTTCTAATAATCAAGAAAAAAAACAAGCATTGGTTGGTATAAAAAGTAATGAAACGTTTTATACTTTTTTAGTGAGTGAAACAAAAGGGAACGGATATAGGAACTTTGGAGATTTTAAAAATTCTAATTTAAATTTTAGAGTTAAAAAAAATATTTCTAAAGATTCATGGCTGAGTTTTAATTTTAATATAGTTGACAGTCCATATTCGAATGATCCAGGTGGATTAAAAATAGAAGAAGTAAATCAAGACAGAGAACAAGCTCGTGAACGAAATTTACAATACAATACTAGCGAAGAAATAAATCACTATAAAGCTAGCTCAAGCTTTAATAAAAAAATAAATGAAAAATTATCATTTTCAACTTATGCTTTTATTTCAAATAGGAATTTTAATGGAAAAATACCTGTAAAAAATGGTGGAGCTATAGATTTAAAAAGAAAATACTGGGGAATTGGAGGGAGCTTTCTTTTTAAATCAAAACTTAAAACTCAAATAGGGTTTGATATTGGAAATCAAATCGATAGAAGAAAAAGATATAACAATGATATTGGAATTATTGGAGAACAAGTTTTAGATCAAAACGAAAAATTTACAAACCTTGGAATATATTTAGTAAACAACTATAATTTAGACCGCTTTTCAATAAGCTCAGGTTTAAGGTATGATACGAATAAGGTAAAGTTAGAAGATTTGTTCTTTTCTGATGGAGATTCTTCAGGAAATATAATATTGAGTTCTTTTAATCCTAGCCTTGGACTTAACTACAAGTTGAATAAAAAAAGTAGAATATTTGTTAATACTAGTAGCGGATTTGAAACACCAACATTAAATGAATTTAGCTCCTCTCCAATTGGAACTGGGTTTAATAAAAATTTAAAATCTCAAATAAATATGGGTTTTGAATTAGGATTCTCGATGTTTGATACTCAAAAAAAATCAAATATTGATATCGTCTATTTTAGATCAATTACCAATGATGAAATTCTATCCTATGAAGATGAAAAATTTCCAAATCAAAAATTCTATAATAATGCTGGTAAAACAGAAAGAAACGGAATAGAAATTACAGGTTTATACACGCTAAATAGAACTATTATAAGCTCTTCATATTCTTTGGGTGACTATGTTTTTAAGGAATTTATTGAAAACAACTTTAATTATAAAGGCAATAAAATTCCAGGAATTCCTAATGATATTTTTACTTTAAGTATTGAGCATAAAACTAAAAATGAATTGTTTTTAAACTTAAATTTTAAAAATATTGGTACTATATATGCGAATAACTCAAATACTATTAAAATTGATAAATTCAATACATTCAATTTTAAAATAGGAAAAGAATTTAAGTTATCCAGATCTATTGTTTATCCTTATTTAATTATAAGTAATGTTTTTGATAAAGAATATTTTGATAACATTAGAATAAATGCCTTTGGTGGAAGATATTATGAGCCTGCACCAAAAAGAACTATTTTTGGTGGTATTAGGATTACACTTTAGTTTATGACGAACTTATCTTACTGGGAAATAAAATCATGGTTAAGTAATGTTGACTATACTATTGTAGGGAGTGGTATTGTAGGTTTAAATTGTGCATTAAAGCTTAAAGATAAATATCCTAAATCAAAAATATTAGTTTTAGAAAAAGGAAGTCTTCCACAGGGAGCTAGTACTAAAAATGCAGGATTTGCTTGTTTTGGTAGTGTATCTGAAATAATTGATGATTTAAAAAATCACTCTGAATCTGAAATCATTTCTCTAATTAAAAAAAGAAAAGAAGGTTTAAAATATTTGAGAAATTTAATTGGAGACAAAAATCTTAATTATAAACAAAATGGAGGTTTTGAAATTTTTCCAAAAAAAGATGTCGATCTTTTTGAAAAATGTCAATTAAAATTGAATGAAATTAACAAACTTCTAAAACCTTTATTTTCATCAAATGTATTTGAGATTAAAGACAATTTTTTTGGATTCAAAGAAATTGTTAATAAGCTTATTTTTAATCCGTTTGAGGGACAGCTAGATACAGGTATGATGATGGAAGCTCTACTTGAAAAAGTTAAAAGAAAAAATATAAGAATTCTGAATAATATAAATGTTACATCATTTTTAGAAAACAAGAGTTATGTTGAAATTGTAACTGAAAACTTTAGTTACAAATCGTCAAAGTTATTTATAGCTACAAATGGCTTTTCAAATAAATTATTAAATGAAAATATAATTCCTGCTAGAGCTCAAGTTTTAATAACTAAGCCAATAAAAAACCTTCAAATTGAGGGGACTTTTCATTTTGATAGAGGATACTATTACTTTAGAAATATTGACAATCGAATTTTGTTAGGTGGAGGAAGAAATTTAGACTTTAAAAAAGAAGAAACTGATAATTTCGGACTCAATGACAATATTCAATCTGAATTAGAATCGGTTTTAAAAAATATAGTTCTTCCAAAAAAAGAATTTGAAATTGATTACAGGTGGAGTGGAATAATGGGGGTTGGGACTAAAAAAACTACTATAGTTAAATCTATTAGTGAAAATGTGTTTTGCGGCATTAGACTTGGCGGAATGGGAGTAGCTATTGGTTCATCTATAGGGAATGAATTAGCAAATAAAATTTAATTAATTAGGTCGCCAAACTCTTACATAATCAACTTCAAAAGTACTTGGCAGGTCTTCTCTGTCAGGAAGCCCGTCCCATTTTTCCATAATTTCTGCGTCAAATATCATATGTAGTGGTCTTTTAAAAAAATCGTTTTTTCTTCTAAAAACTTCTTTGCCATCAAGATACCAAACTAATTCATCTGGCATCCAAAGTAATCCATAAATATGAAAGTCTTCATAAAAATCAAATGGAACTTCTAATCTAGTAAACCTATTTTCTAACTTATATTTTTTTTTATTAACCAAGGATTCTACATAAGGAGTTTGATAACGATGTACTGCCGCATAATAAGCTCTTTGATTTTCTTTTTTATTTGCTTTTCCAAAAACTTCAAAAATATCAATCTCTTCAGAATATTCTCCTTCTCTATATTTAACAGATTCAACTAATGGGTCATATAACCAAAATGCATTACAAACAGCTGCTTTCATTGACTTTGCTCTGGCTTCATAATATCCATAATAACTTTTTTTTTTGCTCTTTATAATTGCAGTGCTAAATTTATCATATCCTCTTGATTTATCCTGAACACTAACTTTTTTAGGATCTAAATTTTTTGCAGATAATCTTAATAATCCTTTTTTTACTTTAACGTTTGATCGTGCAAAATGTGAAGGTTTTCTACCATGCCATGCAGGATTAAAATCCCACCACATTGCTTCATCTAAATTAGATTTATTAAACTCATCACTAAACGATTTATCTAAAACCCAAGATCCACTTAGTGGAATATAAGGTTTAATACTTTCTTGTGATAAAACTATTGATTGAGCAAATAATAATAGTATAATTATTTTTTTCATTTTTTATTCGCTTTATCAGTTAATATTTGATCGATATATCTCTCTAATCCTTTTTCGTTTTGTAAGCCTTCTTTAGATTGATAATCTTTAATTTTAGAAACTGACTTATTATTTAATTTAAATATAATTATTTAAAATAAATTACTGAATTCAATACTTGATGAAAAAATGAAATTTGACGTTGTAAAATATAGAACTCCAAAGTTTAAGGAAAGTTTTGGGTATATCTACAAGAAAATTAATGTGTTAAAACTTGTTAAAAATAAAACAGGAGACAAAATTTCTAATGTCTCCTGTTTAGTACTCGAGATGGGACTTGAACCCATACGAACATTACTGTTCATTGGATTTTAAGTCCAACGTGTCTACCAATTCCACCACTCGAGCAGTATCTTTTCAGAGCGAAAGACGGGATTTGAACCCGCGACCTCCACCTTGGCAAGGTGATGCTCTACCCCTGAGCTACTTTCGCAAATTGGATTGCAAATGTAAAATAAAAATTCAAAAAAAGTAACTAATAATAAGTTTAATTAAGATTTTAAAATTCTTTTTATTTCATTTAATTTAATTAATGCCTCAATAGGGGTTAATTCATCAATATTTAATGATATTAAATCTTCTTTTAATTCCTCAAGTTTAGGGTTATCTAAATTAAAAAAACTTAGCTGCATTTCAGATTCGTTGTTCCTTGAAATATCATTTCCTACATTATGAGATTTCTCTAATTTTTTTAACATTTTCTTTGCCGACAAAATTAATCCTTTTGGCATTCCTGCCATTTGTGCAACATGAATTCCAAAACTATGGGCACTTCCTCCTGGAACAAGTTTTCTTAAAAATAGCACACTGTTTTTAGTTTCCTTGACAGAAACATTTACATTATTAACTCTTTCAAAGGAATCCGCCATCATATTAAGCTCGTGATAATGAGTTGCAAATAATGTTTTAGGCTTATAAGGATGATCATGTAAAAATTCTGCTATTGCCCAGGCAATTGAAATACCATCATAGGTGCTTGTTCCTCTTCCAATTTCGTCTAAAAGAACTAAACTATTTTTTGAAATATTATTAATTATTGAAGCAGATTCATTCATTTCAACCATAAAGGTAGATTCTCCGGCTGAAATATTATCACTAGCTCCAACTCTTGTAAAAATCTTATCGATAATACCAATTTTTGCTTTTTCAGCAGGAACAAAACTTCCAATTTGAGCTAATAAAACTATCAGTGCAGTTTGTCTTAAAATTGCTGATTTACCAGACATATTTGGTCCGGTTATCATCAAAATTTGATTAGTTTTATCACAAAGTTTTATATCATTAGGAATATAGGGACTGTCTTGTGAAAGCTGTGATTCTATTACAGGATGTCTTCCTTTAATAATTTCTAAATCTTTGGAATTATTAAGTGTTGGCTTATTATATTTAGCTTTCAAAGCTAAATTTGCAAATCCGACAAGACAGTCCAAATTAGCTAACCAAAAAGAATTGTTTTGAATTACCTCTACATCTTTAATTAATTTAATAATTAGCTCCTCAAAAAGCTTTGATTCTAGAACTGAAATTTTTTCTTCAGCTCCTAAAATTTTAGCCTCATAATCTTTTAGTTCACTTGTTATATATCTTTCAGCATTTACTAAAGTTTGTTTACGAATCCAATCCTCAGGCACTTTATCTTTATGTATGTTTCTAACCTCTATAAAATATCCAAAAACGTTATTAAAACTTATTTTTAGTGATGTTATTCCCGTATTGTTTTTTTCTCTTTCTAAAATTTTGTTTAAATAGTCTTTTCCTGAAATAGACAAACTTCTCAATTCATCTAATTCTGAATTAAAGTTTTCTTTTATAACATTTCCTTTTTTAATATTTACTGGAGCTTCATTATTCAAAGTTTGTTCTAACAACTTTATTATTGATTCACAGCAATCAAGAGAAGAATTAATTTTGTATAAATTTATTAAGGACTTTTCTGACAAGAGATCTTTAATAGATTTGACTTTATTTAAAGATTCTTTTAATTGAACTAATTCTCTTGGTGAAATTTTAAATGTAACAACTTTAGCAATTATTCTTTCTAAATCTGAAAGTGATCGTAATTCTTCTTGAAGACTAAATAACAAATCTTTATTTTTTATTATTTCATCAACTGAACTATGTCTAAAATTTAATTTTTTCAAATCAAGTAAAGGATGAATAAGCCATCTTTTTAACATCCTTGCACCCATTGGGCTTGATGTATAATCAATTATATCAATAAGTGATTTTCCCTCTTTTGAGTTACTGTAAATCAGTTCTAAATTAGCAACTGTAAATTGATCCATCCAGACATGACTACTGTCGATTATCTGATTTATTTTAGTAATATGTTCTAATTTTTTATGCTGCGTTTCATCTAAATAATGTAAAATAGATCCACAAGCTAAAAGCCCTACGTTGTTTTCACTGATTCCAAATCCTTTTAAGCCGGAAACATCAAAATGATTTTTTATTTTTTCTAAAGCAAAGTCTTTATTAAAAACCCAATCGTCAAAATAAAATACAGAGCTGTAATTTCCAAACTCATTTATAAAATCAGATTTATTTTTTTTACAAACTAAAATTTCTTTGGCATCGTAATTAGATAGAAGATTTTTAACATATTCTAAATTTCCTTCAGCTATTAATAATTCTCCAGTTGATATATCTAAAAAAGATATTCCATACTGATTTTTAATATTGAAAACCGATGCTAAAAAATTATTAGACTTTTGTTCTAAAATTCCGTCATTTAAAGCAACTCCAGGTGTAATTAGTTCAGTAACTCCTCTTCTGACAATAGATTTAGTTTTTTTTGGATCTTCTAATTGTTCACATATGGCAACACGCTCTCCTGCTTTAACTAATTTATGTAGATATGTGTTTAGTGAATGATGTGGAAATCCTGCTAATTTTGTTTCGCTGTTACTTCCAGCTCCACGTTTGGTTAATATTATTCCTAAAATTGAAGAGGCCTTAACTGCATCATCATGAAATGTTTCATAAAAGTCGCCTACTCTAAATAATAATAAGGCATCAGGGTATTTATCCTTTACTTTATAATATTGTCGCATTAAGGGTGTTACTTTCTTTTCCAAATCCATATGAATTAAAGCTAAAATAGCATTAATTAATTTTTTAATCTATTACTTTGTAGAATCTTAATAAATACCAGAATGAATTTATGAGAAAATTAAAAAACATCGAACTTAATAGAAAAGATATTGATGAATTTAAAAAATCAGAAAAGACTAAACTAACTATTATTCTTGACGATATAAGAAGTTTAAATAATATTGGATCAGTATTTAGAACAAGTGATGCGTTTTTGATTGAAAAAATTTATTTGTGTGGAATTACTGCATGTCCTCCTCATAAGGATATCCATAAAACCGCTTTAGGCTCAACTGAAAGTGTAGATTGGGAATACCATGAAGATATTTCTGATCTTTTACTTAAACTAAAAAAAAATAAATTTTTTATTTGGAGCGTTGAACAGGCTGATAAATCAAAAAAACTGACTTCCTTCAGTTTAGACAAGAACTTAAAACATGCTTTAATTTTTGGAAATGAAGTTAAAGGAGTTTCTGAAGATGCAATTAATTTATCTGATGAAGTAATTGAAATCCCTCAGTTTGGTACAAAACACTCATTAAACGTTTCCGTTTGCTCAGGTATTTTAATATGGGAGTTCTTTAAAAGACTTAGTTAAAGTATTCTTAATTCTGAATAATAATTTCATATAATCTTGATCAGATTCAACAAAATCTAAATCAGACACATCTATATAAACGACATTTAAATCAGAATTAGTTTTAATATGCTTTAAATAAGCAGTATTTATTTTATCTAAATAATTTCTACTTATAGTTTTTTCAAAACTTCTTCCCCTTTTGCTAATGTTTTTTAAAAGTTGATCAGAAGATTGAATTAGATAAATTACCAAATCAGACTTGAACAAATCCTTGGTCATAAAGTAAAAAATATTTCTAAACAGATTAAAATCAATCTCATTTAGAGAAACACCTGCAAAAACAAGAGATTTAAAAATATCATAATCTGCAATTATTCCTGAACTAAAAAAATTCATCTGATTATTGAAATTATTAAGTTGACGACAACGATCAGTTAAAAAAGTAAGCTCAACATTTAAAGCATATCTCTCGGGATTATTATAATATTTTTCAAGAAAAGGGTTGTCCATAAAACCCTCAATGATTAATTCTTTGTTTAAATCATTAGAAAGTTTTTTTGAAAGTGATGTTTTACCAACTCCAATATTTCCTTCAATTACAATATTTTTAAATAATTGTAATTTTGATAAAACGGGCAACATCAGTTCTTTATCACATTTTAATATTTCTGTAGATTCTAATTTATTTAAGAGGTTACCAATAGTATCATTACATTTTGGATGTATTTTACTCTTTGCAATTTCAGATAGAGGATATAAAACAAAATTTCTTAGATGCATTCTTGGATGAGGAATTGATAAGTTATTTTCATTAATAATCCTGTCTTCATATAATAAAATGTCGATATCAATTAATCTCGACTCATATCCATTTGAACTTGATCTAATTCTTCCCTCAATTAACTCAATTTCTAATATCTTATCCAATAAGAAATTAGGACTAAGATTTGTGACAATACAAATACAACAATTAAAAAAATCATCTCCTTTAAAACCTTCAGATTTTGTTTGATAAACATTTGAAATTGATAAAACATCACCAATGTTAGTATCAATTAAGTTTATCGCACTTTGAAGATTCTTGATTTTATCTCCTAAATTACTTCCTAATGAAAGATATACTTTATTTAAATTCACTTTAGCAAATTAAATAAAAAGAATCTTTATTTAAGTATCTTTATTCAAGTAATACAAATATTATTAATTAGAAATAAATGTCTGAACAAAAACAAAATTTAGCTAAAAAAATATACTTGTATTTAGCTGCTCTTTTTATCACTTCTTTAGTTGTATCAAATTTAATTTTTCAAAAATTTTTTTATTGGTATCCATTTGACATGACTATTGGTGGTATAAAATTATTTGAACTTTCTGTTGGCATTCTTCCTTACCCAATAACTTTTTTAGTAACTGATCTGATTTCTGAAATATACGGTCAAAAAAAAGCTAATCAAGTTGTAATAGCTGGAATTTTTGCATCTTTTTTTTCATTAAGTATAATCTTAATATCTAATTATGTGCCTGCGCTAGAATCATCGCCGATTAATGATGAAACATTTTCTAATGTTTTTTCACTTTCCGGATTAGCAGTTTTGGCATCTATGCTAGCATATCTGTTCGCTCAATTTATTGATATTAAAATTTATCATTTTTGGAAAAATTTAACCAAAGGAAAAATGCTATGGTTAAGAAATAATTTTTCAACATTTAGCTCTCAAATAATTGATACCATTACTGTCATTTCACTTTTATGTCTTTTTGAAGTACTAAGTTGGGATAGTTTTTTAGGACTTGTTGTATCAGGAATAGTTTTTAAAATTTTAGTAGCATTTTTAGACACTCCACTATTATATCTATTTGTTTATTTATTCAGAAAAAAATTTAATTTAAAAATTGGAGAAGAAATTAAGATTTGATAATTTCTAAATCGATAACAACACCTTCATTAGACCTAACGTTAAAAACAGTTCCATCACTAAATATTAAATACTGTCCTTTAACTCCAACTAATTCACTTGAAAAAGATTTTTCTTTAGGTAAATTAAGGCTTTTAGGTTTCTCGGGGTATTTATTTACTGGATAGTTAATATTAAAAGTTGAATATTTTTTAGTTTGAATAGAATCTAGAGCTTCTTTTGGTAATTTTTCTAAAGCTTTATTACTTTCTAATAGAAGATCTACGTTGGAATTACTTGTTTTCAACATTTCTCTCCAATTCGTTTTATCTGCATAAAAATTTTTAAGCTGAACTTCTGAGATTCCAGCTAGGTATCTGTTTGGAAATTCCGCAATTTCGATAGCTTGTATGGCACCTTGATCAATCCATCTATAGGGCACTTGAGATTTTCTAGTTACTCCGACTTTAACATTACTTGAGAAAGCTAAGTATAAAATATGGGGTTTTAATTGAACTCTTTTTTCAAAGTCTAAATCTCTGTCTTCAATATTTAGGTGAGCTTTACTTAGCTCTGGTTTCATAATCCAATCTGCTGTGCTTGGTAATTCAAAAAAACATTTCTTACAATGTCCTTGTCTATATAATTGTAAGTCAGATTTACAATTTAAACATTCATATCCACTAAATGATAATTTTATTTGTGAGCCTAAAAGTTGATTTAAATTAATAAAATCATCTCCAAGTTCAAGAAAATAATTCAAATTATCATCAATTTCAGTTTTCATTTTATTTAATACTCCATTAAACATTTATAAAAAATTTATTTGTATTATTAGATATTAAATATAGTTAAAATGCCTTTCTCTTTTCTAAATTCTGTTACGACTTGGTTCCTTAAAAAAAGAATGCATCAAATCGAATTATTTAAAAAATACCCTCTAGAGGTTCAAAACGAAGTTTTACTTAATCTTTTGAAAAATGCAGAAAATACTGAATTTGGAAATAAATATAGCTTTAGTTCAATAAAAAACTATTCTTTATTTTCTAAAAAAATTCCATTAACAGACTATGAGAACTTTTTTAAGTACATTGAAAGATCTATTAAAGGAGAATCAAATATTTTTTGGAACTCTCCAATCAAATGGTATGCACAATCCAGTGGAACAACTAATTCAAAAAGCAAATTTATTCCTGTTAGTAAAGAATCTTTGGAAGAATGTCATTATAAAGCTGGTAAAGATGTTTTATGTTTATATGTTAGTAATAATGAAAATTCAAATTTATTCTCCGGTAAGTCATTAAGACTTGGTGGAAGTAAAAAACTTTACGAGAGCAATAATAATTATTTTGGTGACTTATCTGCAATATTAATTGATAACTTACCTATGTGGGCTGAGATGCTAAGTGCTCCAAATAATGAGATCTCTTTAATGGACAAATGGGATGAGAAGTTAAAAGCTATAATAAATAGTACCCTAAGTGAAAATATTACAAGTTTAGCTGGAGTACCTTCATGGATGCTAATTCTTTTAAATAAAATCTTAGAAGAAAGAAATGAAACGAACATTAAAGAAATTTGGAAAAATTTAGAAGTATATTTTCATGGGGGCGTAAATTTTAACCCTTACATAGATCAATTTAAATCTGTTTTAGGAAATGATGTTCGTTTTTATGAAACTTACAATGCATCTGAGGGATTTTTTGCCATTCAAGATAGAAATGATCATAACGATATGCTGCTGATGCTTGATTATGGAATATACTTTGAATTTGAAGTTCTTGACAAACAAAACCCTGAGATAATAAATTTATCTGAAGTTAAATTAGACACAAATTATGCTATAATCATTTCTACAAATGCTGGGCTTTGGAGGTATAAAATTGGAGACACTGTTAAATTCACGTCATTAAGTCCTTTTAGAATTAAGATTACAGGTAGAACTAAAAGTTTTATAAACGCATTTGGAGAAGAGCTTATAATAGAAAATGCTGAAAATGCTTTAAATAAAACACTTTTAAAACATAATTCTAGAATAGTTGAGTACACTGTTGCACCATCATTTATTAGCAAAAATAAATCAGGATTTCATCAATGGATGATTGAGTTTGAAAAAGCACCTGCCAATATTTCAAAGTTTTGTGAAGATCTTGATAAAAATCTTCAAAAATTTAATTCAGACTATAAATCAAAACGTTTCAAAAACATAACAATGAAAAGGCTAGAAATTATTGTTGCTAAAGAAAAACTATTTTTTGATTGGTTAAAATTTAAAAATAAATTGGGTGGACAAAATAAAATTCCGAGACTTTGTAATGATAGAATTTTTATTGAAGAGCTAATAAAGCTTAATTAAGAAGCTACCTTTAAAATGCTTAAGCTCGAACTTGACAATTTTTTAGAAATATAGTTTTTATCAATGTGGAGTTTTTTTCTCTTGGAACTAGGGAGTTCAAACATTGCATCATTCAATATCAGTTCACATATAGATCTGAGTCCTCTGGCACCGAGTTTGAACTCTAGTGCTTTTTCAACGATATAATTGAGGCCATCTTCAGTAAAAGTTATTTTTATTCCATCTAGTTCAAACAACTTTTCATATTGCTTAATTAGAGAGTTTTTTGGTTCAGTTAATATAGACCTTAATGTTTTTTTATCCAAAGAATTCATATAAGACAGTACAGGTAATCTTCCTAAAATTTCTGGAATTAATCCAAAATCTTTTAAATCTTTTGGAGATATAAATGAAAGTAAATTTTGTTGATTGATTTTGGTGGCAGTAGGATTTTTATATCCAACAACCTGCATGTTTAATCTTTTAGAAATAACTTTTTCAATACCATCAAAAGCTCCTCCCGCTATAAAAAGAATATTTTGAGTATCTAATTCAATGAATTTTTGATCAGGATGTTTTCTTCCTCCCTTTGGTGGAACATTAACGATAGTTCCTTCCAATAATTTTAATAAAGCTTGTTGAACACCTTCGCCAGAAACATCTCTTGTTATAGATGGATTATCACTTTTTCTAGCAATTTTATCAATTTCATCAATAAATACAATTCCTCTCTCAGCTTTTTCTTGATCATAATCAGAAGCTTGCAATAATCGGGTTAAAATAGTCTCTACATCTTCGCCAACATATCCAGCTTCAGTTAATACAGTAGCATCAACAATAGCTAATGGGACATCAAGCATTCTTGCAATTGTTTTTGCTATTAAAGTCTTTCCAGTACCTGTTTCACCAACAATTAGAATATTACTTTTATCTATCTCAACATCATTTTTTGACGATTTATGATTTAATCTTTTATAATGATTGTAAACAGCTACAGAGAGAATTTTTTTTGTGTGATCTTGTCCAATCACGTAATCGTCTAAAAAAAGTTTAATTTCTTTTGGTTTGGCAATTGTAAGTTCTTCTTCTTCTTTTAAATTGTCATTTCTTTTAGATTCTTCAATGATTATTCCATAGGCTTGCTCAATACAGCTATCACAAATATGAGCATCTTGACCAGCAACAAGTAGGTTAGTTTGAGATTTACTCAAACTGCAAAATGAACATATTAAATCTTTATCTGACATTAATTATTTTTTTGATAAAACCTCGTCTATCATTCCATATTTTTTTGCTTCTTGAGCTTTCATCCAATAGTCTCTATCACTATCATCATAAACCTTATCATATTTCTGACCAGAATGGTTAGCTATAATTTCATAAAGTTCTTTCTTTAACTTTCCTATTTCTCGAGCAGTAATTTCAATATCTGAAGCTTGACCTTGTGCTCCACCTAGTGGTTGATGAATCATTACTCTGGAGTGAGTTAAACCTGATCTTTTACCCTTTTGACCTGCACATAATAAAACAGCTGCCATTGAAGCAGCGATTCCTGTACAAATGGTTGCAACTTCAGGATTTATAAACTGCATAGTATCATAAATTCCCAAACCAGCATAAACTGAACCACCTGGTGAATTAATGTAAATTTGAATATCCTTGTCTTTATCAGTACTCTCTAGAAATAGTAATTGAGCCTGGATTATATTAGCTATAGAATCATTTATTCCAGTGCCCAAGAAAATTATTCTATCCATCATAAGTCTGGAAAAAACATCCATTTGAGCAACATTTAGCTGTCTTTCTTCAATTATGTAAGGAGTCATACTACTGACCAACTTATCATAATAAAGCGAGTTAATACCGTGGTGTTTAATTGAATATTCTTTAAATTCTTTTGAGTAATCCATAAAAATTATTTTTTATAATAAACTAAAGTTAATTATTTTTTAGCATAAGCCATTTCAATAAACTTTTCGTAGGAAACTTTATTGTTTTTAAATTTAAGATTTGATTTAAATAAATCAATCAACTTTTTACTTAACAATTGATCAGAAATCCTTTTGACCTCTTCTTTATTTGAAAGAATTCTTTGAGAAATTGATTCTAACTCTTTTTCTTCAGGATTGTTTTGACCATACTGTTTCATTTGAGTTTTAATCAAATCTTTGGAAAAATCTTTTATTTGATTGTGGTCAATTTTGATATCATTTTGAGCAACTAATTTTGATTCTATTAATTGATATCTAAGTCCTTTTTCAGATTTTTCATACTCCAAAGCTGCCTCTTTTTCATTTAATTTATTTTCTCCTGCAGTCTGCATCCATTTTTTTAAAAAATTATCTGGTAAATCAAATTTTGTGTTTTCAATTAAATACTCTGTTACATCATTTAATAATTTTTGATCTGTCTGATTAACAAAATTTGATTCAGCATCTGATTTCAATTTATTTTTAAGTTCAGTCACTGTCTTGATAGTATCTTTTCCAAACAACTTGTCAAACAATTCTTGATCAAGATCTGCAGGCTGTCTTTTGTTAATTTCATTAAGCAAGAAATTTACAGTTTTTACTTTATCTTTATTTTCATCGTTTGTTTTTAAATGAAATGATAAGTCAGAATCCTTGTCAAACAAACCTTTTGTTTTGAGCTCTACAGATTCTCCTATATTCAATTTTTTTAAACTGTCTTTATTTCCTTTGCCTTTTATATCATTTAATTTGAAATTTGAAGTATTATCAACTTCAAACTCTTCATTTAAGAATTTTCCATTTATTTCAAAACCGTCTTCAATTTTAGTTTGTGCAATTAATTTTCCATATTGATTTTGAATATTTTTAATTTGATCATCAATCATTTTTTTATCAACATCAATTTCATAAGAAGCTATCGCTTTTTTATTTTTTAATGAAACTTCAAATTCAGGAGATAGACCTATTTCAAAATCAAAAGTTAATTTGTCAGCACTCCAATCAATATTATCTTTTTCAACAGGGATGGGATTACCTAAAATATCTAATTTTTTTTCACCTAGATAATCACCTAATCCTTTTTGCATTAGCTTGTTGATTTCATCAACTTTAACTGATACTCCATATTGTTTTTTTATTAATCCTATTGGAGTATGACCCTTTCTAAAGCCAGGAATATTAGCTCTTTTTTTATAATCCTTAAGAACTTCTTCAACCTTTGATTCGTAATCAGTCTTTTCTATAACAACAGATAATACTGAGTTTAACTTATCGATATCCTTTTTTGAAACCTTCATATTTTACAAATTTGGTCGCAAAAATAGGTCTTTTTACAAAGGTGACCAACTTTTAAGATTTTAAAAAAAGTAGTGTCTCTTTAACAAAATCATCCAGGTTTTCTGCATGAACCCAGTGACCAGCTTTTGAGACTTCAACCAATTGAGATTTTGGAAAGTTTTTGTGAATTGATTTAAAGTTTTGATTATTTATGTAATCTGAATTTTCACCCTTAATAAATAAAGTTTCACCTCCAAAGTAAAGATTGACAGGTAATGCTTTTTCGACTTCATTTAGTTTGTCTAGAATAATATTTAAATCAATTTTAAAAGTAAATTCATTATTGTTGATTCTTTTCAAGTTTTTCAATAAAAATGCTCTGAAGGAGGGGGCTTTGATTGAACTTGATAAAGCTTTATCTGCTTCTAGCCTAGATCTTATGGAATTTAAATCTATTGATTTAAGTGATTTTAAAATATTTTGATAGTCATTCTTATAATAGATGGGTAAAATATCTACAATAATTAGTTTATTAATGGCGTTTGGGAAACATCCTGAAAACATCATAGCTGCCTTTCCTCCCATTGAATGACCAATTAAAGAGAAGTTTTTTATTTGATGATAGTCTGTATAATATTTCAAATCATTTGATAAAAGTTCGTAGTTAAATTCTTTACTATGAAAACTGTCACCATGATTTCTTTGGTCTAATAAATGAATTTGAAAGCCTTGATTATAAATTTTTTTAGCAAATGAATTCCAATTATCAGACATTCCTAAAAACCCATGAAGAACGATCAGAATATCACTTCCTTTTCCAATAATTTTACTTTTTAGAAGCATTATTAATTTTTTGCAAGTACATGTTAACCACATTCTCAATTCCTAAATACAAGGATTCACAAATTATTGCATGACCAATAGACACCTCGTCCAAATATGGGATTTTATCAACAAAAAAATGAATATTTTCAAGACTTAAATCATGTCCAGCATTAACTCCCATTCCTAAATCATTAGCCAAAATTGAAGCATTAATATATTTATTAATCTCATCTTTATTACCTTTTAAATAGTTAACAGCAAATGACTCTGTATAAAGCTCAATCCTATCTGCACCTGTATTTTTTGCGCCTTCAATTAATTTGAGTTCAGTGTCAATAAAAATTGAAGTTCTGATTCCATTGTTTTTAAATTCGGATACCACTTCTTTTAAAAATGATTTATTTTTTAGTGTATCCCATCCAGAATTAGAAGTTATAGCATCAACACTGTCTGGAACCAATGTTACTTGATCGGGTTTGATTTTACAAACTAATTCTATGAACTTTTCAATTGGGTTTCCTTCGATATTAAATTCTGTGGATATTATTTTCGGTAAATCGATGGCGTCTTTGTAAGTAATATGTCTTTGGTCAGGTCTAGGATGAATTGTAATTCCTTGAGCACCATATGACTGAATATCTTTAGCCATCTTGAGTAAATTGGGATTACTTCCTCCTCTAGCATTTCTAATTGTAGCTATTTTATTTATGTTAACACTTAATTTTGTCATAATAATTCAAAATTAAAGATTTGTTGTATGTTATTTTAATTAATTTGCATTAAAATCTTGACTTAAATGAAAATTGCAATATATGGTCAATCTGCAGATAAAATTTCTAAAAATATTTTTTTAGAACTGCTAAGTATTAGTAAAAGTGAAAACATAATCTTATTAATTGAGAAAAAATATAATTCAATTCTTTTACATAAATCAGAAATAAGCCATACTCATAAATTATTTTCAACATATGAGGATCTTGATAGTACAGTAGACTTAATGATAACAATTGGAGGAGATGGCACATTATTACGCTCTATTACTTTTGTAAGAGATTTAGGAATTCCTATCATTGGAATAAATACAGGTAGATTAGGATTCTTAGCTACATTAAATCAAGAACTTTTAAATGTTGAACTTAAGAAAATATTAAAAGGTGAATTCAAAATTGAAGAAAGAAGTCTTCTTGAGGTAAGGGTTAACAATAATGATGATTTTTCTGACTTTAACTTTGCTTTAAACGAAGTTAGTGTTGGAAGAAAAAACACTACATCAATGATAGAAATCAAAACTACATTAAATGGAGAATATTTAAATACATATTGGGCAGACGGCTTAATTGTTTCAACACCAACTGGATCAACTGGATATTCTTTAAGTTGTGGAGGGCCAATAATGACTCCCTCAAGTCAAACATTTTCAATAACCCCAATCGCTCCACATAATTTGAACGCTAGACCCTTAGTTATTTCAGATGAAATTAAAATTGAACTTTCAGTAGAAGGAAGAGAAGAAACGCATTTACTATCGCTTGATTCTCGAATTAATTCTTTAAAAAATAACGTAAAAATCAAAATCAAAAAAGCTAATTATAAAATCAAATTGGCTTCTTTTCAAAATAATAGTTTTTATAAAACATTGAGAAGTAAATTGCTCTGGGGAGAAGACAGAAGAAACATATAGGTTTTAAAAACTGAATTTATCTATATTTGCTGCCATATAATGAGAACTATATTAATACATATCATTATTTTTTTTACATCGATGACTGTGTTTTCACAAAATAATGAAATTGGAATTTTTGCTGGAGGATCAAATTACATTGGAGACGTAGGTCCAACTACATACATACATCCATTTTCTTATAATATTTCTACTAATGTAGTTGCAGGAATTATTTATAGAAAAAATTTAAATGAAAGAATTGCATTAAGGGCAAAATTTAATTATGCTAAGATTGGAAGTTCTGATAATTGGCCAAAAACTACAGAATACCGAAAACAAAGAGGTAAATATTTCAAAAACTCAATTAAAGAACTAAACTTAGGAATTGATTTTAATTTTCTAGATTTTGATATTTACAGTTCATCTTTACAAATGACACCGTACATAAGTTCGGGAATTTCTTTGTTTAGATATGATCTTTTAAGATATGAGTCTGGTGTTGCTAAAGCAAATAAATATGGTGATGCAACGGATTTATCTTTTCCAATAACAATTGGATATAAGATTAAGCCTTTAAATAGCTTTATTATTGCATTTGAAATCAATGCTAATTACAGTAATTCTGATAATTTAGACGGAAGCTACCCAGGTCAAAAACAAATGGCATCGTCAGATTATTTTGGTTCAACTTTGAGTAAAGATTGGTATGTTTTTAGCGGAATTACATTTACCTATCTTTTCGGAAATAAAAAATGTTATTGTGCTAATTAAATGATTATGAAAAAAGAAGATTTTACTCATTTACCCAATCACGTAGCCATAATTATGGACGGAAATGGAAGATGGGCAAAAAAAATTGGAAAAAAAAGAGCTTTTGGTCATGAGAACGGGACTAAATCTGTAAGAGATTGTATAGATCAATCATTGAGATTAGGAATTAAAAATCTTACTCTCTATGTGTTTTCAACTGAAAACTGGAATAGACCTAAATTTGAGGTTAATGCACTTATGGATTTATTAGTTTATTCATTAGAAAATGAAAGAGTAAATCTTATTGAAAACGGTATTAAATTAAATGTTATTGGAGAATTAGAGACTTTAAAAGATAAAGCTAAAACAAAACTAAAAAGTATTATTTCTGAAACAAAAAGTAACAAAAAACTAAATTTGAATTTGGCAATTAGCTATGGATCTAAACAAGAAATAGTAAATGTTATCAGAGAAATTTCTAATAAAGTTAAAAATAACATAATTTCTTCAAAAAATATTGATGAAAACATAATAAATGAGCATCTTTACACCCGAAATTTACCTAACGTAGATCTTTTAATAAGAACAGGTGGTGAAAAGAGGATTAGTAATTTTTTGCTTTGGCAAATAGCTTACGCTGAAATGTATTTTACTGACTTACTTTGGCCAGATTTTAAAAAAGAAGATTTTATAGATGCTTTAGATGATTATCAAAAAAGAGACAGAAGATTTGGAAAAATTAATTAATAAGAAAAAAAGTCTTGAGGGTAGTATTAATTATTTATTAATACTTCTAGTTACATTATTTAGTTTAAATTCATTAGCTCAAGAAACTTCCTATATTAAAGGAAATGAATACATTTTAAAAGATGTTTCTGTTTCAGGACTTAAAAACTTTAATGAACAAACAGTAATTACTTACACAGGGCTTAAAGAAGGTCAGAAAATCAGAATTCCAGGCGAACAAATAAGTGCGATAATTAGTAAACTTTGGAAATTAGATCTATTTAGTGATATTAATTTCTACTTAACTAATGTTCAAGATGGTGAAGCAAGTATACAAATTGATATTAAAGAACTACCTACTCTATCGGAATTTAAAATTACTGGTTTAAAAAAATCAAAAATTGAAACTATAGTTTCTGAAACTGAACTTAAGAAAGGAAAAAAAATCACAGAGAATTTTATAAAAACTACTAAAAATTATATCGTAAATAAATATAAGAAAGATGGTTTTTTAAACACTAAAGTTTCAATAAATATATTACCGGATTCAAGTGAAGTTAACTTTAGTAAAATGTTAATTAAAGTTGATCTAGGTGAAAGAGTTAAAATTAATCAGATTAATTTTACTGGAAACGAAATTACTAAGTCTTCTAAATTAAAAAAGAAGATGAAAAAAACAAAAACAAAACTATTTGGAAGGTTTTGGAAAAAGTCAAAATTCATTGAAAAAGAATATAAAGAAGATTTAACATCTATCTTAGATTTTTATAAAGAGAAAGGTTATCGTGATGCTAGAATAATTACAGACTCTGTTATTACAGATAATAATAACATAACAATTAATATAGATTTACAAGAAGGTAATAAGTATTATTTTGGGGATATTTCATTTCTTGGTAATTCAGTCTACTCTGATGCACAACTTTCAAGAGCTTTGGGTCTTTTTAAAGGAGATACTTACAATGGCGTTTTGTTAAAGAAAAGAATATCTGATAATACAAAGCCTGATGGTGAAGATTTGTCAAATTTATATCAGAATAACGGTTATTTATTCTCAAATATTAATCCAGTTGAAGTTTCTGTTGAAAATGATACTATAAATTTTGAAATTAGAGTTGTTGAAGGAAAACCAGCTTATTTTAACAAGATAACTGTTGTTGGTAATACAAGGACTAATGATCATGTTATCTATCGTGAGTTAAGAACTAAACCTGGAAACATTTATAGTAAATCTCAAATTGTGAGAACAGTAAGAGAACTGGGGCAAATGGGATTTTTTGATCCTGAACAAATCAGCCCAGATTTTAAAAATGTTGATCCAAATGCTGGAACCGTAGACATCGAATATGGTCTTGTAGAAAAAGGTGCTAGTCAAGTGGAACTGCAAGGAGGTTATGGTGGAGGTGGCTTCATTGGAACTCTAGGATTGTCATTCAATAATTTTTCTGTTAGAGGTTTGAAAGATAAATCAGCATACAAACCTCTTCCTATGGGAGATGGTCAAGCTCTGTCGTTAAGGCTTCAAGCTAACAGATTTTATAACACTGCTAGTTTTTCTTTTTCCGAACCTTGGCTGGGAGGAAGACAACCTGTTTCTTTTTCAACATCAATTTCAAGAACAAAACAATACAGATATGATTATTTCACTGGTCAAGCCAACAAAAATCAATTTTTTGAAATAACCGGAGCTCAAATAGGGCTTGCAAAAAAATTAAGAGTTCCTGATGACTATTTTCAGCTTAGTCAATCTATTGGCTATCAATACTATAATTTAAGTAATTATTATACAGGCTTATTTACCTTTGGTGATGGTAAATCAAATAATATTTTTTACCAAGTCATTCTTGCTAGAGACAATACTTTTGTAAACCCAGTTTTCCCTTTAGGTGGGTCTCAATTTGCAATAAGTGCAAAACTCTCTTTGCCATATTCTTTGTTTAACAACATTGATTACGATGATTTAGAAAATCAAGCAGAATACCAAAATGAAGACGGCGATCCTGATCAGGCTAAAATTGATCAAGAAAAATTTAAGTGGTTAGAATTTTATAAAGTCAAGTTTAACGGAACATGGTATACTAGATTAGTTGACAAGTTTGTTTTAAAGACTCATGCTGAATTTGGGTTTTTAGGAGCTTACAACAATAAAAGAGGAATTATTCCTTTTGACAGATTTTATCTAGGAGGCGACGGAATGTCACAATACGCAATGGACGGTAGAGAAACAGTTGCTTTGAGAGGATACACAAATCAATCGCTGTCTAGCCAAGATGGGTCTACGATTTACAATAAATTTTCATTAGAACTAAGATATCCAATAACTTTAAAACCAAGCGCTTCAATATTTGCACTAACATTTCTTGAATCCGGTAATGGTTACGATAGTTTTAGAGAATTTAACCCTTTCAATGCTAAAAGATCTGCAGGTCTAGGGATACGTATTTTCATGCCAGCATTTGGACTTCTTGGAATTGACTTTGGATATGGATTTGATAGTCAATTTGCAGGAGATCTTAATGCTCACGGATGGGAAACACATTTTGTGATCGGTCAAAACTTTTAGAAATCCTTATATTTAATGTAGTGATTAGCATAATGAAAAGTAAATTTTTATATTTCTTTCTGATTTTTACAATTACTATCCAGCTATCTTTTTGTCAAAAAAGTGAGAGAATTGGTATAATTGACATGGAATATATTTTGTCAAAAATGGAAGATTACACAAAAGCTAGTGAGCAATTAGAAGAAAAAATCGAAGAATGGAAGAAAGAAATTGATTTAAAATTAAATTTCATAAATAATCTCAAAGATAGTTTAGAGATAGAAAGGCCATTACTCACAAAAGACTTAATTGATGACAGAGAATCAGAAATTGATTTTGAGATAAAACAAATGACTGATTACAAGGATAAACGGTTCGGAGTCAATGGTGATTGGGTAGTTCAAGAACTTTTATTAATCAAACCTATTCAAGATCAAGTTTTAAATGTTGTTCAATCTATTGCTAAACAAAAAAAATTTGATAAAATATTTGATCAATCTGCTGATGCAATTGTTCTATATTCCGAAAAAAAATACGATATTAGCGACCTGGTTTTAAAAAGTATTTTAAGATCTGAAAAATTAGAAAAGTTAAATCTCGAATTTAGTGACGAAAGTTTTAACCCAGAACTAGAAGAAAAAAAGAAAGAATTTGAAGAAAAAAAGTTAAAAAAAGCTGAAGAAATTAAAACAAGAAGAGAATTACTTTTAAAACAAAAAGAAGAAAAAAGAAAAGCCTATCAAAAAAAAAGAGATAGCCTTTTAGAATTAAGAAAAAGAAAATAACCCTAAATTAAAGTTCAAAAAAATGAAAACTTTTAAAAAATTAACAGCAGTATTTTTATTATTATTTGTAACAGTTTCTGTTACTGCACAAAGTAAAATTGCACACATTGACAGCCAATCACTAATTAGTGAAATGCCTGAAGTTAAAGAAGCGCAAGCTCAACTTGAGAAACTTCAAAAAACCTATGCTACTGAAATTGATGCATCTATGAAAGAATACCAAACTAAGCTACAGACGTATTCAGCTGATGCACAAAATCAAACAGATGTTACAAACCAAGCTCGTCAAAAAGAATTAGCTGGAATGGAGCAAAATATTCAGCAATATCAACAAACTGCGTCTCAAGATATTCAAAAGAAACAAGCAGATTTATTAAAGCCATTAATCGAAAAAGCAAGAGCTGCAATACAAAAAGTAGCTAGAGCTCAAGGTTATGATTATGTTATTGACGGTACTCAAGGTGGAAGTCTAATTCTTTCTGACGGAAAAGACTTAATTGAAGACGTTAAAAAAGAACTAGGATTTTAATAAATTTTAACAATTTATACTAGATCAAACTACCTAATCTTATTAGGTAGTTTTTTTTTACTTTTATATCATGAATAATGCACCAATTGGTATTTTTGATTCTGGAATTGGTGGAATAACAATTTTCAAATCAATTCAAAAATTATTACCTAAAGAAAATATAATATACTTTTCTGATAATCTTAATTCTCCTTATGGAAATAAGAATAAAAAAGAAATTCAAATTTTAAGTTTAAAAAATAGTGAGTGGTTATTAAATAAAGGCTGTAAGATAATTGTAGTAGCATGTAATACTGCTACAACAAATTGCATTTCTATGCTAAGAAAGTCGTTTAAAACACCTTTTATAGGTGTAGAACCAGCAATAAAACCAGCTGCAACTAATACCAGAACAGGAAATATAGGTGTCTTAGCAACTAAAGGCACTCTAAACAGTAATTTATTTGAGATTACATCAAATGATTATTGTTCTAAAATCAATATAATTGAAAAGAATGGTGACGGATTAGTAGACATGATTGAAAATGGAATTTTAAATGGCACAGAAATTGAAAAATTACTTTTAAAGTTTTTAAGCCCTATGATTAAGTCAAATATTGACCATTTAGTTTTAGGATGCACTCATTATCCGTTAATTAATGATAGTATAGAAAAAATATTACCAAATAATGTTAAAATTCTTGAAAGTGGGGAAGCTGTTGCTAAACAAACCAAAAAAATAATAATTGATAATAATTTAGTTGGAAACAATAAAAATCCTACTTATAATTTTTATTGTAACGGAGGAGATAATTCTTTAAAAAAAATATTAACTAATAATTTTAAAATAAATACCATATAAAATGGAAAAACATATAATTAAATTTAAAGAGACAAGTAGAGAAGAAGAACTTGAATTTTATTCAAACATATTTTTATCTGAAAAGAGAATTGAATTTAATAAAATTGAAGAGACTATAGATTTCCCTTTAATACAACAAATATTTTATTTACCATTTATAAAAAAGGTTACTTTAAATAAACATTCTGTTTATATAGAAAAGTTAAATATATTAAAATGGAATGATGTCCAAGAAGAGCTATGTTCTCAGTTAGAGGAATTTTTGAATAATGGGGGGTTAGTGAGTAAAAATGAAATAAAAAAAGTGTCACCTGTTACTGTCTACGCTGAAAGTACTCCTAATCCAAATGCAATGAAATTTGTAGTTAATAAAAAAATTGTAGATAATGTGTTTGAATTTAAATCAATTGATGAAACTATAGATTCTCCTCTTGCCAAATCGCTATTTGGTTTTGATTTTGTAAAAGAAGTTTTCTTTGATTTCAATTTTGTCTCATTGATTCAACACCAAGGGAACAACTGGGATGAAAATGTAATGGATATTAGAGAATTTATTCGATCTTTTATACAAGATAATAACACTATCGTTTTTGAAGATAGAATTAATAATAATGTAAAAACTAATTCTAAAGTTGAGTTTGATGATATTTCAAAAGAAATCATTAAAATTATCGATGAAAACATTAAGCCTGCTGTTGCATCCGATGGTGGTAATATTCTGTTCGAATCATATGATAAAAATACTCAAAAGGTTAATGTAATTCTTCAAGGCGCATGTAGTGGGTGTCCTTCCTCAACAGTTACATTAAAAAGTGGTATTGAGACTATGTTAAAAGATATGTTACCCGGAAAAATATCCGAGGTAAATGCTGTTAACGGTTAACACTATCTAAAATAAAATTCTTTAAATAGGCTGGTTCAAAATAAGCGAGGTCTTCAAAGTCAGAACTTAAAAATTTTTGGTAAGAAATGTCTGCCATTTGTTTTGAAGAAGGTAATGTTTCTTTATCATGGAAAATCAGATTATTGTTAGATCGAATCAGTTCTCTACATTTTTGCTGACCACTTCCTATAAAATATAACTGATTATCCTTTGAGTAATTATCAAACGATTTATCATCAATTATTTCTGGAGTTTCTTCTTTAACTAAATTGTAATTAACATTATAAATAGCTGAATAAACTTCATTTCTTCTGGCATCTAGAACTGGTATTATTAGTCCTGAATTTATTTTAATTTGTTTTGATAAGACTAAAAGGGTTGAAACTGATATTAATGGAATATCTAATGAAAAACATAATCCTTTAGCAGCAGCTACACCAATTCTAAGTCCTGTATATGATCCTGGACCCTTACTTACTGCTATCGCGGATAATTCTTTAAGAGTTATACTTGAGTCGCTAATAACTTCATTTATATAAGAGTGAAGTTTAGTTGAGTGAGAATATTTTTCGTCATTTTTTTCCATTACGGAAATTAATTGACCATTTTTCGATAATGAAACAGAACAGTTAGTGGAAGAGGATTCTATATTTAAAATATATGACATTTAATTTACCGAAATTGGAACTCCAAAATAAAATTCTAACACTTTAAGTTTGAAAATATAATCATATTTAGTTCTAATAAGTTCAGATTGAGCTAATTCAAACCTCTGTTTTGCCTGAGTGAAATCAAAAGAGTTCATTGCTCCAACTTCAAATTTACTTTGAGCATATTCAAAAGCTGATTCTCTAGCAAGCACTAATTTTTGAGAGGCTTCATAAGCCTTGTACGCACCTTTAGCATCATTATAAGATTGATTTACGGTGTTTTCTAAATCTAATTTTTTTTGTTCCAACGAATTAATACTTCTTAAAATATTTACTTTAGTTCTATCTACATTAGTTCTATTAGATAGATTATTTAAAATTGGAATAGAAAGACTAAGTCCAAAATTTTGACCAGCGTTCAAATCAAATTGTTCTGAAAAAGATAACGGTTTTTCACTTTTATAAATTGGAAAAGGTGCAATAACTTTTTCGTTTGTGCTTTCAACAAAACCAATAGTACTTGTTCCAAATTCTCCGGTCGGTACTACTCTATCACTATAACCAATTCTAGAACTGTATGAGTAAAATGCTGAAAGTCTTGGTTGTAACAAAGATTTTGAAAGTTCTAAATCTTTTTTAGCAATTTCTACATTAGTTTCACTAATTTTTATATCCTTTTTATTTCCAACTGCATAATTAAATATTTCTGTCGCTGTTTTATCTAAAATATTTGCAATAGGTATATCATAGGACTCATTAGCAATTTCAAAATTTTCGTAATCGTCAATTAATATAAGTTGAGCAAGAGCAATTTTTGAAAGAAAATATGCATTTTGAGCATCAACAACATTTTTTTCTTGAGAAGCTAAATTTGC
>ENA-ORDA01000486-ORDA01000486.1-marine-metagenome-genome-assembly--contig:-NODE-486-length-39923-cov-4.632209_pt1 | contig 39923 bp, 29 predicted proteins | sample MGYA00237778_ERZ508506 | MGnify/ENA primary metagenome ERZ508506 (study PRJEB26177, sample SAMN06267891) | marine metagenome | isolation source: Monterey Bay, California, USA | place: Pacific...
CGCGAGACAGCGCAAGCAGAGTAATAAGATATCGCGTAAGCGAAGCTGACGTGATCTCACTCTCACGTTCCGATTGAGGAACTGCATTGCAGCCCAGTCCGTGCGCTTCACCTTATGCCGGTTCAGCATGTGCGCGAGGATTGGCAGCGCCACCCCAAGTGCTGCGAACAATAGCAATGGATTGAAGAAACTCATGATCGGGCGGCAGGAGCTCCTCCCCCAAGGGTCGTTTGACGTTCGTTAATAAACTCGCTCAGGAAGACATCCAAAGGTCTTGAGGTATCAACCACCGCATAGTCGATTTGGGCAGCCACACAACCGGCTCGCAGTGACTCCATGTATTCTCCCATACTAGCGAGATAGTCATCACGGATTCGCTGCGGCTGAGTCGTCAAAGGCTCTTCTCCTTCTAACCCTTCAAAGCGCCAAGTCCCATCGAAGGGAAACTCGAGCTCATACGGATCAAGCGTGTGTAGGACAATCACGTTGTGTCCATCAAAGCGAAGGTGATCAAGACCTCCCAGGATATCCTCAACGTCGGACAGAAAATCGGATATCACCACCACCACCGAACGGCGCTTCATCATAAGAGCAACGTCGTGCAACTGCTTGGCAAGGCTGGTCTTCGGGGTCGTCTTAACTCCCTTAAGCAAGCGGTCAATCTCTAGGATGATCCCCATCGCAGAACGCGGTGGCAGGTAGGCTCGCACTTCAGAATCAAAGACCGATAGGCCCACTGAGTCGCGTTGTTTGAGCACAAGGTAAGCCAACGAGGCCGAGAGATATTTTGCGTATTCCAGTTTGCTGACTTTACCCGAACCGTAATTCATCGAGGCACTGGCATCCACGAGCAGGTGGCAATCAAAATTAGTCTCTGCTTCGTAGAGCTTGGTGTAGTAACGGTCGGTCCGCCCGAACACCCGCCAATCGATGGTGCGTAAAGCATCGCCCGGAGAATATTGCCGGTGGTGGGCAAACTCCGTACTAAAACCTTTTAAATTACTCCGGTGGCTCCCCACGCGCAGACCTTCCACCACCTCGCGCGCGATCAGCTCGAGATCACCCAGACGCTGGAGCATCTCCGGGTCGAGGTAGTTGGTATCAGGTAAGTGTTCAGACATTCGTCAGAGGGCAGCTCTAATCTCAAAAACTTAGATCTCTATAGACCTAGCTCGACTGCTTCTTGAGCAGCTTCTCATCTGAGGGCACTTCCTCGATGAGCTTCGCTATAAGAGTGTCAGAAGTTTCCCCTTCCGAGCGGGCTGCGAAGTTCGGGATGACTCGGTGACGAAGGATCGGCAGGCATAGCGCCTGGATATCTTCAATCGAAACATGGCAACGCCCACGCAATGCGGCACGCGCTTTACCAGCAATGATCAAATTCAACGAAGCACGCGGTCCTGCCCCCCAAGCCATTAGCTTCTTCACAAAGTCCGGCGCATCCTTTTCGTTTGGACGAGTTGCTCGCACAAGGGCCGCCGCATATTCAAACACATGCTCTGACACTGGGATCCGTCGCACCACGTGCTGAAACTCGATGATCGTTGCCGCGTCCACCACCTTCTTAACCTCAGGCACATCGTCAGTTGTAACGCTGCGCATAATATCCAATTCCTCCGAGTGGCTCGGATACTTCACCATGATGTTGAACAAGAACCGGTCAAGCTGTGCTTCGGGCAAGGGGTAGGTGCCTTCCTGCTCAATCGGGTTCTGCGTCGCTAACACGAAAAAGGGTTCGTCGAGTTTGTATTCCTCTCCGCCAGAGGACACTCGCTTCTCTTGCATCGCCTCCAACAGCGCAGCCTGAGTCTTAGGCGGGGTCCGGTTAATCTCATCGGCCAACAACAAGTTTGTAAACACAGGACCCTTCTGAAACTTGAAACGTCGCTCGTGTGTCTCAGGATCTTCCTGCAACAACTCGGTTCCAGTAATATCAGATGGCATCAAATCCGGGGTGAACTGAATACGCTTGAAACCAAGCGACATCGTCTCCGCCAAAGAGCTCACTAAAAGGGTCTTCGCCAAGCCTGGAACACCCACCAGAAGGCTGTGGCCGCGCGAGAAAATTGCAATCATCATCTCGTCAATCACATCGTCCATCCCAACGATCGTCTTACGCAGTTCGGTGATGATCGCATCACGGGCTTCGCCGAGATTCTCCACGGCTTGAATATCATCTGATTTGTCAGTCATAAAAGTGATTGTTAGGAAAAGCGATAAGTTGCTTTGATCGAGCTAGGCTTACCTCTTAAACCATGACGTTTTTGCATTCTAAACAGCTTCTTGTGTTTTTTTTCAAAAACACCCAAATCTCCACCTCAGAAGAAGATCTCTACTCTACCTGAACCAGTGAGCGTAGCCTATTCTTCTCTTCTCGGGACAGTTGATCAGGCCGAACGATCAACCTTTTCAGTTGTGGAAACATGTTTAGATCCCCCATCAAGCTGATTTGGCTGCCCCGCAGGTCCGCCTCCTCAAGCATCTTCAGGTCGGCGATCTCCGAACTGTTCAAAATCATCGTATCAATAAGAATCAGGCGTTTGATTGAGAGAAATCGCAGCGGATTCTGCCCCTCTTTCGTTCTCAGAGAGAAAGACTTGCCGCCTCCATTGATCGTCAGGGTCTGGGTCTCTGCCTCGTAGCTAAAACAGTCCGAATGATCTCCAAACATTGCCGCGACAGCCAGTTCGTATCCTTCCCGATATCCCAACGATGCGTAGTCGAAGGAAAGGATCTTTCCTGCAAGCGCGATTCGATTCATCGACTGCACCCTCTTGATAATGTCGGCCAGCTGGATTGCCGAGGTCTGATGCTCATCTGGATCAAAGGATCCAGCCAAGGACTCATTGACCTTGGCAAGTCCACGCATGCGCTTTGGGTTGACCTGAAAATGTGGCTTCGCCTTGGTAAACTCGGCGCTCATAAAATAAAGATACGCAAGCTGCGAACGTGCCTCCTTGGCACGCTCTGGCTCGGAATCAATCATCTCGCTCACGGAACGCATCGACAGCTCATAAGACACCAAGGGCAATTGATAAAAGAAGTCATTACTAAACTGGTCACCAGAGGCCACGTCGTCGGGAACTGCCGTGGCGAGTCGTCCCACCTCCCGAAGTAAGGCCTCTGAATCTTCCTTCTCAACCCGCAAGCGGGCCGCTAGAGTTTCGGTCTCCTCTTTCTCCACCTGCAAACGTGCTGCTAGTGTTCCAGTCTCTTGTTTCTCAACACGCAAGCGTGCCGCCAAGATTTCAGCCTGCTCACGTTTTGCGCTCAGGCGATCAACAAATAAGGCGGTCACCACGACCACCATCGCCACAAAGGCCGCAGCCAAATTACAGCTGACGCGATTTCGGCGATAGAAGAGCAGGAGCTCGGTCGAGAGCCCGCTTTTATGGGCCACGGGAGAGAATCCATCAAGAAAGGCGCGGACCTCTCTGATTAAGTCCCTCACCGACCCATAACGATCGGCCGGCTCCAGCGCCATCGCCTTCATCACCACTGCGCTCAAACTCTCGGGCACGCCGCTCCCACGCACGGTCGGCGGAACAATATCACCAGACATGGCTGTCTTCATCATGGCTTCGGCATCGCCGTCGAGGGGCGGTCGACAGGTCAGCACCGCATATAGCAGGGCACCCAAGGCATAGATATCGGCGCCCTTGTCCTGAGATTCACCACGGATCTGCTCGGGTGCCATATAGCCGGGCGTTCCTTTAACTTTACCATAAACCGTCATTCCGCTCAAGAGATCGGGATTAAGTAAGACGTCATCATCAACTTCATCAGTTCTCCCGATCAGCTTTCCTAAGCCCCAATCACAAACCAACACTTCGCCATAATGACCGACCTGAATATTGGCCGGCTTCAAATCCAGATGAATGACGTCGCGCGAATGCGCGTAGGTGATCGCATCACAAACTTTGAGAAAAATTTCAAGTCGATCGGATAGCGGACACCCTCCATCCGCAAGGGCCTTCTGCAATACCACATCGAGCCCGTCACCAGCTTTGAGATCCATCGTGAAATACGGCTTCCCCCCTTTGTCGATACCGACGTCGTGAACCGAAATAATATTTGGGTGATCAAGCAGCGCGGTCAACCGTGCCTCACGGATAAAGGGGTCAAAGAGCAAGTCACTTGCATCTTCATGCAACCGAGCCATCGCGAGGTAGCGATTCCCGTGTCGATCGAGGACCTTAAGGATGCGTTTCATCCCGCCAACCGCAATCAATTCAGATTGGCTATAGCGTTCCTGGAACGAACAAAGCTGTCCATACAAAGGTGACTCTGCGGCCGGATCAATCTCCTCAAACGCTTCCTTAAACAGGTCATTTAAAGCTTCCGTTCGGTCTCTCGATTCTTCCGTCATTCGTAAAACTCCAAGTAACTTCGTAACTGCCGTGCTTCCTTGCGGAAGCGGGACTGGACACGATTTCGTAGCACATAAACCGAGTCCTTGGTCAACTCAAGATCTGACGCGATATCATCAACCGACCTTCCATCGAGAGTCATTGTGAAAACTTTCATCGCCTTACCGGAGAAACTGGCATTTAAGCGTTCAATAACCAGCGCAATAATGTGCTTCCGCCACTCGCTCTCAATTACACCCTCGATATCCGGAGCCACAACTTCAGCAACAGCGGCGTTGGTCTCTCGCCGCTTTCGCGAGGCATTCTGGCTGCAATGCGTATAAACCGTATTGCGGATCACTGTTCCGAGCCAAGTGCGAAACCTCGCGTGATCACGACCCAGCTCCATTGTTGACAGGCTCTTCCAGAGCTTGATTAAGATAGTCTGCCTAAGATCTTCAAGATCATCGATTGGCGCCTGCAGCTGCATCAGCACCATACGAATAAACCCCTCATAGTAGTCGTGAAATTCTTCCCACGCTTGTTGGTCACTGGTATCGCGTGCCCGCAGAATCAGCGTCTGTCGTGTCTGCCACTGCTCATTCGACAACTTCATCTCCTGCTACTGATCCATATTCACCTTCTCGCAGCCGAGCATGCATCTTAATGAGCAACAAATCAAGGCCACCATCGTTTAACTCAGAGGGTAGAAATACGTAGGTGTTTCAGTAGGAGGAATAGAGCAGGATCGTCCGGATCAAGGCACCACAAAATGCAGCCTTAATTTTTAATGATTAATACCGAGCCGGCGGAGGATGCCAACGTGGAAATCTCGCCAGTAAGCGTTACTGGTAGAATTCATCTCAGTCTTTTACAAATCATACTGCGGAATCTTCATCCACTCGCCACCTTTAAGAGCCGACTGATGGGCAATGACGCCGGCCAAGGTCATGTTCAAGGCGTCGCCAACATCGACGATGGGCTTCTTATCAAGCAGAATCGACTCGATAAAGTTATTCGTCAATTGTCCGTGCGAACCGCCATGACCGCCTCCACTCACGCCAGGCGGCAAAGGCGGACGGCTCCCCTTGATCTTCTTATCATGAGGCTTTTGTCCGTAGACCCGACCTTGCTCTCCGTGGGCGTTTTTCATATCCCAACTCACCGCCATTCTGGACATCCCCCCTTCGCTGGTTTTGAACATGGCAACCTCGGAACCAAACGGATTCTTGTGCTGGTTATCGCCATCCTTGTAGACCGGATAAAGACTGTTCGTCCCCAAGCCGGACACCTCGGTCAGCCGCCCGCCCGTCACCGAAATATAATAGGCCGTCGCATGCGTGGGATACCACATCGGCGGAACGGAACGGCGCCAACCATACTTATCGATCTTGCCATTCTTCGGATTATAACTTCCGAGCACGCCGACGCCATCGTGATAATACTCTCCTTCTGAATAGAGGATTTTTCCGAGCGCTCCGGCCTGATACTGCATCCGTTTTTCATAAAGCGCCGCATGGAAAGTCGAAGTCTCATTAAGCATATATTTCATGCCGCTCTTCTTGACGGCATTGAATAATTTCTCCGCCTCGTCTTCTGCCTCAAACCCAAAAACAGCAGGAACCGCGGAACAGGCGTGTTTACCATGCTCCAAAGCCATGATAGCAAGACGCGCATGACTCGGCGCATCGGTCGCGATATAAACCGCTTCAATGCTCTTGTCCTTGATCATCTCTTCACAGGACGGATAGGTCTTCTTCGCACCGACCGCTTTGGCCAAAGCGGCACAGCGACCGGGGTCGAGATCGGTCGCGGCCACCACTTCGACATTGGGATGGTTTTGATAAAAGAATGCCGCCCCAAATTTGCAGAGCCCATATCCTGCAATGCCGACACGGACCTTGCGGTCCGAAACCGGCTGCCAGCCTTTCGCAGCATTCGGATCATTCTTGTTCTTCTCAAAGCCCGGAATCACTTTCCCGTCAGCATCCTTCGGAGTGTCATCGGCCGCAGCCATCCCAGTCATTCCCAAAAGGGCTCCGGCGCCACCCATTCCATGCAAAAATCCCCGTCGGGACAAACCAGACTGCTCGTAATCTTGTTCTTCGTTGTTCATAACTCTTGCTCGCTTGATTCGATTTCCTCACTTTATACTGCCCGTTTCGACCACTTCTTCCTCAATCTTCTGCGGGGAAGTTTTGAGCGATCCTAGCGCGCGCGATTTTCCGAGGGGATCCCAAGAAAATTCAGCAGCTGATAAACTCAGGCGAATGCGTCACGGAGAATCTTGGCCGGATGCAAAGCGGCTCGACCAACACCATCGGCAATCTGGTGGCGGCAACTGGTTCCAGCAGCAGCGACAAGAATCGTTGGATCAAGTTCTTTCAGATGAGGAAAAAGAACCAACGAGCCCACCTGCATTGAGACTTCATAATGCTCTTTCTCGTATCCGAAAGACCCGGCCATACCACAACACCCTGAAGGGATTTCGCTCACCGAATAATTCCCGGGCAATGAAAGCATTTGCAAGGTGGGATCGATTGAAGCGAGCGCCTTCTGGTGGCAGTGGCCATGAACATGAATGGTGCGTGCCTCATCGGTAAAACACGCACTGTCGATTCGGCCCGCATCGGCCTCGCGGACAATGAACTCGTCGAGCAGCAGACAATGGGATGCGAGCTCTCGGGAAGTTTCGCGCAGCGCAGGATCAACCAGCGCAGGGTATTCATCGCGGAAACCGAGGAGCGCGGACGGTTCGATACCCAGGAGCGGTTCTTCCCCTGAAACAATCGAGGACAGCCGACGGACGTTCTCATTGGCGAAGCCCTGGGCCCGCCGAACAAGACCCTTGGAAAGCGAGGCCCGTCCGCTTTCGACGTGATCGGGAAAGTCGACCTCGTAGCCCAAAAGCTCCAGCAGCTCGACAGTTGCGATCCCGGCATCCAGGTCATTATAATTGGTGAACTCGTCGCAGAAGAGGTGAACTCGAGCGAGGCGCTTACCACGCGTGGGGACAAGTGGAGTGCGGCCGGCAAACCAGCGACGCAGCGTGATGCGGTTAAGCCTCGGAATGCTGCGCTCAGAGTGAAAGCCGATAAGTGGGTTGGCGATACGGCGCAGAATGGGAGTCTGAAAAAACGCGTTGTAGAGCCAAGGTGCAAACGAGGCGAGGCGCGCACTGTCGGCAAAATGCGCAACCATCCGTGAGCGCAGCGGCACGCCATTCGCCTTATGATAGTGCTGCTGGAACTCGGCCTTAAGTTTGGTCATATCCACGCTCGACGGACACTCCGACTTACAGGCTTTACAGGACAGACAAAGATCCATGACCTCCTTAATCTCCTCACTATTGAAGGGGTGTTCGGCATCCGCCGGCTCAGTGAGAATTTGGCGCAGGATATTTGCGCGGGCACGGGTAGTGTGCTTTTCCTCACGAGTGGCCATGTAGCTCGGGCACATCGTGCCGCCGGCCTGCGGTCCTTTGCGGCAGTCGCCCGATCCGTTGCATTTCTCGGAAGCGCGCAGCACACCCATGGTGTCGCTAAAATCAAAGACCGTTTCGTAATCCGGCGTCCCCTGCCCCGGGCTGTGGCGCAGTGAGGTATCCATCGGCGGGGTGTCCACGATCTTTCCCGGATTAAAGATATTTTCGGGATCGAATACCGCCTTCACCTCGCGCATCAGCTGGTAACAATGGTCACCGACCATCAGTGGGATAAACTCGCCGCGCAGCCGTCCGTCACCATGTTCTCCGCTCAGGGACCCTCGGTATTTTTTCACGAGATGTGCGATGTCGGTAGCGACGTCACGAAACATTTTTTGTCCCTCCGGCGTCTTCAAATTAAAGAGTGGTCGGGTGTGAAGTTCACCTGAACCCGCATGAGCATAGTAGACGCAATCAATCCTGTATTTACTCGAGAGCAATTCGTCAAATTCGGCAATGTAGTTGGGTAGATCTTTCACATCGACCGCCGTATCCTCAACATTCTCGCGAGGCTTGGTGTCGCCAACAATATTGCTCATCAAGCCCTGGCCCGCCTTGCGAAGTTCCCAGACTTTATGACCCTCTTCGCCCCAGAGCACGGGATAGGCGTATCCTTGCCCGGCGTCTTGCCAGTTTGCTACGAGTTCCCGCACTGCGGCCTCGGTTTCTTCCCGGCTGTCCCGGCGAATCTCAACGACAAGGATCGCGCCAGGATCACCCACCACAAAATCCCGGTTCCGTTGCTGGGCAAGGTTCGATTTGGTGCAATCGAGGATGTGTCGATCAATGAGCTCACAAGCACTTGGCGTGTAAGGCAAAGCGAGCAGGTTGGCCTGCAGCGATTCGTTCACACTCTCAAAATGACCACAAACGAGGGCGGCATGTGATGGAGGGAGAGGTGAACACGCGAGTTCAATCTCGGTCGCAAAAAACAGGGTTCCTTCCGAACCGGCAATGAGCTTGCAAAGATTGAATGGTTTCTCGGATGCCAGATCAAAAACTTCGGCATCCATCAAAAGATCAAGGGCATAACCAGTGTTGCGACGCGGAATAGAGGCTAGGGGGAAATTTTCAGTAATTGCGCCCCGATTATCCGGATCACTTAGCATCGCTCTTACTCCCTGGTAAATCTGCGTTTCCAGACTTTCGGGACCATCACATTTCGCCAGGAACTCTTGGTTGCTGAGTGCCTCAATCGTAACCTCGCTTCCATCACTCAGGAAGCCCTTGAGAGAAACAAGGTGATCTCGAGTGCTGCCATAGACAATCGAGTTTGAGCCGCACGAATTATTGCCCACCATCCCGCCCATCATGGCGCGATTGGCAGTAGAGGTTTCTGGGCCAAAGAGCATTTCGCGGGGCGCGAGAAATCGGTTCAATTCATCGCGAACCACGCCCGGCTGGACACGGACGCGGCGGGTCTTCTCATCCACCGAGAGGATACGGGTGAAGTGCTTCGAGATATCGACCACAAGACCATCGCCAACACATTGACCAGCAAGCGAGGTGCCGGCAGCACGAGGAATCAGGCCAAGTCGATTGCGGCGGGCAAAGCGGATGACTTCCCGAAGGTCGTCCCCGCTCTCCGGGAACACCACACCGGCGGGTAACTCCTGATATTCCGAGGCATCGGTGGCGTAGAGCCGACGCAGCGTCTCTCCAGTGTCGAGACGACCTGAGATTCGCGAGGCTAGGTGTCCGAAGGGAATCAGCTCCCCGTCACGGTGATAAGGCAAATCCGTCATATAGATTTGAGGGAGGCTAACTTATTGAATACTACCTTTAAAGAATTCTAATAAGTCTTTAAGCGACGAAAATCAAATCACAACAAACGTCGAAAGCCAATAAAATGGCGGAGGGTGTGGGATTCGAACCCACGGATACATCACTGCATCACTCGATTTCGAATCGAGCGCCTTAAACCGAGCTCAGCCAACCCTCCTTGATCTGCTCCGGCGGGCGGAAACTAACAAAGAAAGACTTCCGGTCAAGTGCTCACTGGCTCTTCCTGAAATCCGGGATACTTTGATCCAAATCTCGGACAAATTGAAAAAGCTACACCCAAAAATTTCAAAATGGTTTGAAGCCAAAAACTGGAAGCCTTTTTCTTTTCAGACTGAGACATGGCAACACTATCTGGAGGGCAAGTCGGGTTTACTTCACGCTCCTACTGGATTCGGTAAGACCCTTTCTGTTTGGTTAGGTCCGATTTCTGAAGTTTTAGAAAAAGGAAAAACTCCCCAATATTGCGAGGTCCTCTGGATCACTCCTCTACGAGCTCTTGCTAATGACACCCTCCAATCCTTGAGGGAACCGATCGAGGAAATGGGACTAGATTGGTCTATCGAAGCGAGAACCGGGGATACCTCATCCTATCGAAAGTCTAAATTACGAGAGAGATTTCCCTACTGCCTCGTCACGACGCCCGAGTCACTTTCGCTCCTTCTCACCTATTCCGATACCAGACAAAAACTTTCTCATCTGAAATGTATCATTATTGATGAATGGCATGAACTCCTCGGAACCAAGCGCGGGATCCAAACCGAACTTTGCATCACTCGACTTCGAACTTGGTTGCCTAAATTGAGGATTTGGGGCCTCTCTGCGACTCTGGGAAATCTCGCCGAAGCGGCCAAGCCGCTCATCGATCATCGTCCGCACAAATTGATCGCAGCGAACCAAGACAAAAAGATCGAAATCACGACCCTCATTCCAGATGAAATTGAATCATTTCCATGGTCAGGTCATTTGGGAACAAAATCAGTCAAAAGAGTCGCGAAACAACTGGAGAAAGCTCAAACAACTCTTGTCTTTACGAATACCCGATCTCAAGCCGAAATCTGGTATCAGGAAATCCGAGAGGCAAAACCTGACTGGGCAGAGGGCATTGCAATCCACCATGGTTCATTGAGTCGAGATGAGCGAGGACTTGTTGAACTCGGCCTCAAAGATGGCTCTCTTCGGTGCGTTATTTGCACATCTTCCCTCGATCTTGGGGTCGATTTTTCGCCAGTAGATCAAGTGATTCAAATTGGATCTCCTAAGGGTATCGCCCGGCTCACCCAACGGGCTGGCCGCGCCGGCCACTCACCTGGCGTGGTTTCTAAAATTATTTGCGTCCCAACGAATGCCCTTGAGCTCATCGAGTTCTCCGCCGCTCGCGATGCGTGGCACAACAAAGAAATTGAATCACGGACCTTACTAAAAAAACCACTCGATGTCCTCACCCAACATCTAACAACAATCGTACTTGGCGAACCGACGTCACCCGAAGAACTCAAAAAAGAGATTTTTTCCACTTTCAGTTATACTGGTCTCACCGAAGCCGAATGGAACTGGGCCATCATGTTTCTCACTAATGGAGGTCCCCTCTCGGCTTACCCGCAATACCAGAAAGCAGAAATTATCGATGGACTTCTAACCGTCACCAACAAAAGGACGGCCCAACTCCACCGAATGAATATCGGGACCATCACTTCCGACACTTCCGTTCTCATTAAGTTTGCAGGTGGTCGAAGTCTCGGGAGTGTTGAGGAGGGTTTCGCTTCCAAGTTGAAAACTGGAAAGCAATTTATCTTCGCCGGTCGTCGCCTCGAGCTTATCCGCTTCCATAAGCTCACTGCTACAGTGAGACCAGCTACTAAAACAACTAAGGGAGAGGTCGCGATTTGGGGCGGTAGTAAAATGCCGCTCTCGTCCGAACTTTCACACGCCGTCGCGAGAAGCCTGCACGGTTCACTTGAAAGCCCCGAACTCAAAGCAGTCGCGCCTATTCTTAAGATTCAGAAATCATGGTCAGCACTACCCTCTGACAAGGAGCTTCTCATCGAATTTACCCGAACCAGAGAGGGGGAACACTTGTTTATTTATGCTTTTGCAGGTCGTTTGGTGAACGAAGGCTTAGGTGCCCTGATTGCTTTTCGGCTCTCGAGAGCTTCCGGCGAATCGATTAACGTGACTCAAAACGATTACGGATTTTGCCTTGGTTCCGCAAAAGGCCTTAGCCTCGATGAAGACGTTCTGAGAAGAGCTCTCAGAACAGAGAACCTCCTTGAAGATCTACTAGAGTGTATGAATACAGCCGAAATGGCCCGCCGCCAGTTTCGCTATGTCGCCCGAGTCGCCGGCCTCCTCATTCCTGATATGCCCGGAAAAAGAAAACCGACTCGTGATCTTCAAGTCTCAGCAAATCTCCTCTTTGAGGTTTTCACACGCTACGACCCAGACAACTTACTTCTTGAGCAATCCCGCCGCGAAATCTTGGAACACCAACTTGAATTAGGACGATTACAAACGACTCTTTCCTCAATTCAAGAGCGCCCCTTCCGTCTTATCGAAACCCGCCGGCTCACCCCAATGGCATTCCCGCTTTGGGCCGATCGCTTAAGCGCCTTCCTTCCGGCAGGCGACGCCGCGACACGATTGGAGCGAATGCTCAATGAACTTCAGAAACCCGGATCCCGCTAGGGATGTCCCACCGGTTTATTTCATCAGGGAACCGAGTAATGAATTCATTCCAGCAATTATGGAAGAGGGATCTTTGACCATTCCAGCTGCCATTAGGGCATTATCGGCCAACTGCCCAGCAACCTGGGAGGCGACCTCAGAGTCTTCCTTCCGAAGTGAGTTGAGCTTAGCGACCAGTTCATGATTGGGATTGAACTCAAGTCGGGCCTTCGGTTCTGGCGCACCCTGCCCCATCGCTTCCATCATAGCACGCATCTGCCCACTTGGAGCATCTTGGGGAGTGAGAGCCACCACCGGGTGTGACACGAGGCGTTTACCCATATCAACACTTTCAACCTTATCGCCTAGAGTCTTACTAAGCCACTCGACGAGCTCTTTGCTTTCTTCCTCGCTCAGCTTGGCCTCCTCATCGGGAAGCTCATCAAGATCAATCTCAGCGCGATCGGCACTGACCAGCTTCTTCCCCTTAAACTCACGGAGTGTCTCCATGATGTAATCGTCGATATTATCGGTGAGGAAAATGACTTCGATTCCACGTTTTTGGAAAGCCTCAAGATAGGGGCCAGCCTCCATCGACTTCCGATCAATCCCAACCAAATAGTAGATGGAATCCTGATCTTCCTTCGCACGAGTGAGGTAGTCGTCGAAGGAAGTTTTCTTACCTTCATCAGTCATGCTCGACTCGAAGCGAAGTAACTCTGCGAGCGCTTCATGGTGTTCAAAACCGGTCGCGATACCCTCTTTAAGGAAACGGCTGAAGCGCTCATAAAACTCTTCGTGTTTTTCAGGGCTAGCCTTTGCTTCCTTCGCGATATGCTTGATGAAGCGTTTTGTAAGAAGAGTGTTAAGCTTCTTCACGAGGGCACTGTCCTGCATCGACTCCCGTGAAATGTTGAGAGGGAGGTCTTCAGAATCGACGACCCCTTTTACAAAGCGCATCCACTCGGGAAGAAGCCCTTGAGGCTCGGCATCGATCAAAACCTTGCGACAATAAAGGGAGACCCCAGCCTTCATTTGACCGAAACCAAGGCGCTCGTGGTTCTCGTCGGGCGTGAAAAGAAGAGCGTTAATATTAATGGGAGCATCGGCACTAAAATGCAGAGTGTGGCGAGGCTCATCAACCGCATGCGCGCAGTATTGGTAGAACTCCTTGTAATCCTCCTCTTTGATATCGTTTTTCGACTTCAGCCAAATCGCCTCGACTGTATTCACCCGTTCCCCGTTCAAACTCAGCGGGAAGGACACAAAACGGGAATGTTTGTCGATAATTCCCTTCAGAGTGTCCTCTTTCGCGAAGTCTTTTTCATCTTCTTTCAAGTGAATCACGATACGAGCCCCACGCTTCTCGTCTTGAGCTTCAGAGATCGTATAACCGCTTTGACCATCACTTTCCCACTTGAGACTTTCGGCAGAATCATCCCAAGAGTGAGTGTAGACCTCAACCTTTTCGGCCGCCATAAAGGCAGAATAAAACCCGACTCCAAATTGCCCGATAACTGAAGCATTAGCATCGCCCTTTTCCTTAAGAGCTTCCAAAAACTCCTTGGAACCAGAACGAGCAATCGTTCCGAGATTATCAGTCAGCTCATCGCTCGTCATTCCGATCCCATGATCAGTGATCGTAATAGTTCCGGCTTCCTCATCGGTAGCGATGTTGATTTCAAGCGGCAGATCCCCTTGATAAATCCCTTTCTCAGTCAATTCCTTGAGGCGGAGCTTTTCTAGAGAATCGGAAGCGTTCGAAATGAGCTCACGGACGAAGATCTCCTTATCGGTATAAAGAGAATGGATAACGATATCAAGGAGTTGACGGACTTCGGCTTGAAACGATTGTGTTTGAGGTTCGCTCATAGTTTTTGGTTGAAATTAAAAGGCGCGAAAAAGTAGCTCTCAGGCTCACCGTGTCAATGCCCGCAATTTGTATCACGACACAAAAAAGCCGTTCCGAAACTTGGATCGACTTTCTAAAACGAGGATGAAAGGTCTTTAGCTTTCGCCTTTTGCACGGGGTTCACCTGACTCGCGAGTGGACCCAGGGCTCGTCACAAATGGCCCGCCCTCGAGCGGAGCAACACCACTAAAAGCAACCTCCGGCATCTCACTTTCTTTACCCGCAAGGGGAAAATCCTTTCGGAGCGGGAAATACGGGAATCCCTCCCACATCAAGATTCTTTCCATATTGGGGTGATTCGAAAATTTAATCCCCATCATATCGTAGACTTCCCGTTCGTGCCAATTTGCGGTTTTCCACAGGGGAACCGCAGAAGGAACATCAACTCCTTCAGCCAACTTCGTCTTCACACGCAAGTGCTTTGAATCGTCAAGCGTTGCTAATTCGTAAACCATCTCAAATCGGGGTTCCTCACCCAGATGATCGAGGCTGGAAATATCGAGCAACATTTCATACCCAAGTTCTTTGCAGCGCTCGAGGATTGGGTAAAGCGCAGAGAGACCGACATTAATCGTCGTCTCGCCACGAAATTCAATAGGCTTTGTCTGTCCGAGCGCTTGGAGGTCAGTTTCGATACTCATGGGATTGTAGATTAAGCGGTTGCTGGCTCCTGCTTTTGACTCTTGAAAGACTCCTCACCTTCGATCTTCCGCTGAAGCTTCATCAACCCCTCGATGAGGGCCTCGGGACGCGGTGGACACCCAGAAATATAAACATCGACCGGGATGAGCCGGTCAATCCCCTGAAGAACCGCGTAGCTGCGATACATCCCCCCAGAAGAGGCACATGCCCCCATCGCGATGCACCACTTGGGTTCAGGCATCTGATCCCAGATCCTCTTGACCGCGAGAGCCATCTTGTAAGTCACTGTTCCAGCGACGATCATGACGTCGGCCTGGCGGGGCGAAAACCGCATCACCTCGGCTCCAAAACGGGAGATATCGAATCGGGAAGACGCGGTCGCCATGAGCTCAATCGCGCAGCAAGCGAGCCCCATCGGCATGGGCCACAGCGAGTTCTTCCGCATCCAGTTGATGGCGGCATCGACTCGCGTAATAATGATATTCCCTTCGATCTTGGAATCGTAGGCGGCTTGAGAGACCGTGAGATTTTCTTCCGTCATTGGTTCAGAAGGAGAATAGCCTTGAAGGCCCAAGCCTCAACCACTTTGTGATTTTTTTCACAAAGTCGCAAAATCAGCCAAAATCGCGCGATCCTCAGGAGTGCTCAACAAGGATGGCATCAACAGCTGCTCCCTCACGATGAATCTCTGAAACCACAATAATCGGAGTGCCCTCCTCCAGCTCCCTTTCCTGCTGCAAGAAGTGGATGGCATTCGCAATCGTCTTGCGCGGCTGCTCATCAAATTTCACTTTGAACGATCTCACTCCCCGCGAAAGAGTAAACTTAGAGCAAAGTGAAGACTGTGGGGTGAAGGCAAAAATTGGGCTTCGGGGCCGCAGCAGCGCTGCTTGGTGTGCGGTGAATCCTGATCGGGTGAAAACCGCGATAAGAGCATGCGGGATGGAATCTGCCAAGCCGCAGGCAGCCTGAATCACTTTTTGCTTTTCGGTTCTAAGTGTCGCTTCTTTTCCATAACCCAATCCGCCCGAGCGCTCGATTCGCCTCGCAACTCGATCCATAAGCTGGACGCAGCGGATCGGATGTTTCCCCACCGTAGTCTCTCCGGAGAGCATAATGGCATCAGCTTCCTCATAAACGGCATTCGAGACATCGGTTACCTCGGCACGGGTTGGCGTCGGGTTTTCCGTCATTGATTCCAACATGTGAGTCGCAACGATTACCCGGCGACCCAATTGATGACAGCGCTTCACGATCCGCCGCTGGATGATAGGAAGCTCCTCAACATGAACCTCGATCCCCAAGTCACCTCGAGCGACCATTATAATATCAGATTCCTGAATGATATCGTCTAGATGACGAATCGCCTCCTGATCTTCTAGCTTTGAAACAATTTCAGCCTCGCTTCCTTCGGCTTGGAGAGCCGCCCGAAGTTTACGGACATGTCCGGCATCACGCACGAAAGAGCCCGCCACAAAATCAGCCCCACATTCGGCCGCCACCCTAATATCAGCCATATCTTTCTCGGTGAGAGCCGGAAGATTCAGACGGACGCCGGGTAAGTTGATGTGGCGACGTGAACCCATCAGTCCTGAAGTGACGACGCTACAGACCAAACGATCTTCCTCGATCCGTTCGACTTTCATCAAAAGCTCTCCGTTATCGACCGTGAGATCGTCCCCCTCTCCAACATCCGACATCAAGCCCGGGTAGTTCACGGTCGTTGATTTCTCGAGCTTGGCGTCAGCCCCTGGGTTACGAAACTCAACGAGATCCCCCTTCTTCAATTCGATTTTCTCTTCGACGTCACCGGTCCGAATCGACGGTCCTTGTAGGTCAAAAAGAATTCCTACCGGTCGCCCAATTTCGTCAGAAGCTTCTCTGATTCTAGGCACAAGCTCACGACACCAAGCATGCTGTGCATGACTCATATTCAAGCGAAAGACATCCGCCCCGGCAGCAATCATCTGCCGCAGCTTTTCGGGAGACTCGGTCGCGGGCCCGAGAGTGCAAATGATCCGCGTTTTTCTCATGGTGACCACCCCTAAAGCATACGGACACTGGCTTCAGCTACAAGTTCAGTTCTACAACGCTTTGAATTGAGCAATTTTGAGCTCCAAACAATCCCCTCGAATTCCAGCTTACCTCAAACCTTTGATTCCTCGGGAAAAACCTTGTCATTACAACTTCGCTTCTTTAGTCGGAGCCCATGAAAACGTGGCACTATGCGGATCAAGAAAATCGTCCGAAACAGATCTCAGACGCAGAAATCCATCCACTCGTTAACTCAGGAGAAATCGGGCCACAAACCCGTCTTTGGACGGAGGGGATGAAGGACTGGGCTCCTGCGATTGATTTAATGCCACAATTTTTTCAAAATACAGCTGGCATAACTCCACCTCCACCTCTTCCACCGGGCGGAGGAGCACCTAACACTGCCGGCCAAAAGTGCCACGAAATTGATTACGAAATCATGGGTGGAGACATGCAAATCGTCGAAGTCGAACTTGATCCACGCGAAACAGTAATCGCGGAAGCCGGCGCCATGAACTATCTCGAAGAAGAGATTACCTTTGAAGCTAAAATGGGCGATGGATCCGAGCCCAATCAAGGCATGATGGGCAAGCTTCTTTCCGCAGGAAAAAGAGCCATCACAGGGGAGTCAATTTTCATGACCCACTTTTCTCACGCTGGATCCTCAGGCAAGCGCCGAGTTGCTTTCGCGGCCCCTTACCCCGGCAAGATCATTCCAATTAACATGGCCGAATTTGGCGGCGAGCTGTTGTGCCAAAAGGATGCCTTCCTTTGTGCCGCCTTCGGCACGCGAGTTTCCATCGCATTCAATCGTAAAATCGGTGCCGGTTTCTTTGGAGGTGAAGGATTTATTCTCCAAAAACTCCAAGGGGATGGCATGGCGTTTATCCACGCTGGTGGCCACGTCATTAAAAAAGAATTGAAAGGCGAAACGCTCCGCGTCGACACGGGTTGCCTAGTGGGCTTCTCACCCTCCATCGATTACAATATCGAACGTGCTGGCAATCTGAAGAGCATGTTTTTCGGCGGAGAAGGACTCTTCCTTGCGACTCTTCGTGGCCATGGAACAGTTTACCTTCAATCGCTACCATTCTCACGGATGGCTGACCGAATCATTGGAGCAGGCGGAGCCTCTGGAAAAGGTGAGGGATCAGTCCTTGGAGGACTCGGCAATCTTCTTGACGGAGACTCTTAAGTTCGGGCCCCAAAAAGAGCCTCGACACTTGGAAGATCAGCCGCGGATTGGGCCTTCTGTTCCTCAAAGATTTCGCCATTTTTGAAGAGGAAGGCGCCCGGCATTTGTAAGCCGTCACCTTTCAGCATCCCAACCCCGCACCCTCGGAAGAAGGCCATCGCTCCGCGATACCAAACCTTTGGACCAAAAAGTTCTAGGAATCCCCCTTTCCCGAGCCCGAAGGCCCGGTAAAGATCACAGCGGGGATCAGCGATCCTCGCTACCCCATCTGTGTCGACAAACTCTTTTTCCTCCCCCTCTTGCAGCATGTGAACAAGGATCAGTCGCGAGCCCTCCTCCTCCGCGCGCTCATGCATCTCGCGAAGATTCCTGAGGAGTTGCCTTGTAAAGGTACACCCAAAGTGCCTCAAAAAAACGATTACAAGTTGATCTTTTTGCGAAGCTTCTAGAAGAGTTTCCCCGGAAGTAAGTCTAAAAGACTTCGCGGCTTGGTCCAGAGGCATCGGGGCACCAACCGCCGGACGGCCAACCATTAAACAAGCAGCAGCCCATAAGATCATCGCAAAGGGCACTAGCCAAATGAGATCGTTGATGGCAATCATCCAACCCGCCTGCCAGGGCAACTCACCTTGCGAAGCAGCCCAGACAAAACCTATCGGCCCGAACACTTTCCCCAAGAAGCCCACCAAGACGATAGGCCAGTGTTTAAGTGGTGCCGTAGCGGCAGCCAAATAACCCACCCCGTAAACTCCCACGATCATCCCAACGCATTGCCAGAGGAATGGATAGCGCGGTAATTCCATCCCAGAAATTTCAAACCATGCGCCCGGCCAACCAATCACCCAGATCCCAAAAAGGAGGTTGTAAATGCCAGCCAACTTCAGGGAGGCGCCCATCCAATCTGGGGCCCTGCAGCTTTGAGCCGTGCATTCCACTGTCATTCCGCAGCATAGTCCGCTTTCCGAAGTCCGCAAGAGACTTAAGAAATCTTAAACACTTCTTTTTCAAGGCTTGCGGCGCAAGCATTCATCGCCTTCACTCAGCCCATGGCACTAGGCGTCACTATCGCAGGCACAGGAAGTTACCTCCCAGAGAAAATCCTGACCAACGATGACCTCTCAAAAATCGTTGAAACTTCCGACGAGTGGATTGTCACCCGAACCGGAATCAAGGAGCGCCGAATCGCAGGCGAGGGAGAATCGACCTCTCACCTCGGATCAAAGGCAGCCGAAAAGGCCCTTGAGCAGGCCGGCATGGCAGCGGAAGACCTTGACCTCATTATTGTCGCAACGATCACTCCCGACACCCTCACCCCCGCAACCGCCTGCTACGTCCAACAACAGCTGGGAGCCTCGAAGGCCGTTGCCTTCGACATTTCGGCCGCTTGCTCTGGCTTCCTTTACGCGATGAAAATCGCAAAACGCATGATCGAGTCTGGTGCTTTTGAGAACGCGCTTATCATTGGAGCCGAAAAACTCTCTGCTTTCGTAAATTGGGAGGATCGCACCACCTGCGTTCTTTTTGGCGATGGAGCAGGTGCCGCCGTCTTGCGGGCTTCTGAAGAGGGCGAGGGTCGCATTCTGGCCACCGACATCGGAACAGATGGGAAACAAACCCATATCCTCAACATCCCGGGCGGCGGTTCCGCCTGTCCCGTTACGATAGACAATGCCGGAGACGGGCTCGCAACCTTTGCCATGCTCGGCAAAGAAGTTTTCAAACATGCCGTTACCCGCATGAAAAACTCCGCAAACCTTGTCATCGAGCGAGCCGGATTACAACCCGACGACATCGCTGTCGTGATCCCCCACCAAGCAAATTTAAGAATCATTGACGCCATCGCCTCTCGTCTTGCTGTTCCAAACGATCGCGTCTTCGTCAATTTGCACAAATACGGCAACACCTCGGCTGCCGCAATCGCCATTGCGTTAGACGAAGCTCACCGTGAGGGAAAAATGAAACGCGGCGACAAAATAGTTATGGTCGCGTTTGGAGCTGGACTCACTTGGGCTGCCGCCGCAATCGAGTGGTAGGAGAAGGGCGTCAGGTAGATACTCACCTCAATTTCATTTGCCGGGTCCCAATTCCGTAGTTGACCCACGGGCCGGATAGCATGAAATGCCCTGCAACCGCATTATACGCCCTTGAGTTCAGAATACCGCTCCACCCCAACAGAGACTACCGGCATGCCTGGTGGAATACCCTTCATTATCTCGAACGAAGCCGCTGAGCGATTTTCCTTCTACGGGATGCGCACCATTTTAGTCATCTTCATGACCCAGTATCTCTGGCTCATGGATGGTCTCGGCGGTGAACAGATGAGCAAAACGCAGGCCACTGCTTATTACCACGACTTTGTAGCATGGGTTTATTTCACCCCTCTCCTAGGCGCGCTCCTTGCTGACGTCTTTCTCGGGAAATACCGAACCATTATTGCCCTCTCGTTGGTTTATTGCGCGGGACACGCGTGCCTTGCTTTCATGGGGTTTACCGGAGTTTCGGGTTGGTGGCTTTTCGCCGGACTCCTTCTCATCACTATTGGATCAGGTGGCATCAAGCCGTGCGTCTCAGCCCACGTTGGCGATCAATTTGGAAAGGGAAATTCCCACCTTCTTACCAAAATCTACAATTGGTTTTATTTCTCTATTAACCTTGGCTCGGTCATCTCAACCCTAATGACACCTTGGCTTTTGAAGTGGTATGGACCGCATTGGGCATTCGGAATTCCAGGCGTTCTCATGGCCATCGCAACTTTCCTCTTCTGGAAAGGCCGCCACAAATTCATCCACGTCCCGCCCGGTGGGAAGAAGTTCTTCAACGAGATCTTCTCTAAGGAAGGGCTCGCCGCGATCGGAAAATTGATCCCTCTTTACCTCTTCATTGCAATGTTCTGGGCCCTCTTCGACCAGACCGGGTCCTCATGGGTTTTTCAGGCACAAGATATGGACCGGAATTTCATGGGGATCACATGGCTTGAGTCACAAATCCAAGCAATTAACCCCCTTTTAATCCTAACCTTTATTCCGCTCTTCACGATGGTGGTTTACCCATCCATCGACAAAGTTTTTAAGCTTACTCCCCTTCGGAAAATAGGGATTGGACTTTTCCTTGCTGCCGCTTCCTTTGCTCTTGTGACTCTAGTTCAAGGTTGGATTGATGCCGGCGAAAGGCCTTCCGTAGCATGGCAACTTACAGCTTTTGCCCTTCTCACGGCCGCCGAAGTTATGGTGTCCATCGTTGCTCTTGAATTTTCCTACACTCAGGCCCCCCGCAACATGAAATCCATGATTATGGCTATCTTCCTTCTTTCAGTCTGGGCCGGAAACTTTCTGACCTCTGGAATCAACAAGGCTGCCTTTATTCCTGAAGCTACAAGCGAAGAACTTGCCTCAGGTTATGATGAACTGGGCAATTCAGGGGACGAAATTAAGGCTCCTGGAAAAGATCAAGCACATGCTCTCCATGTTTTCGAGACCCCTGGATTAAATGAGAGCTTTAAACTCATCCTTGGATCTCTCTCCGCAAAGGTCGAAAAATCAGGAGGATTTCCCGATTCTCTAGATCTTCCAACAGACCCATGGGGTAATCCTTTCCGATATAGTCAACTTAACTCTCAAACCGCTCGAATCTCATCAGACGGCCCGGATAAAACGACAAAGACAAAATGGGACCTCAACATGACCCTAAGTCTTCCTGCACCGGAAGAGGAAAAGAAAGACTCGTGGACTGACTCGCTTCATCCAGAAACTTCGTGGCTCGACAAACGTAAAACCGAACTTGGCGTTGAAGAAAAAAAGACCGAAACCAAGAAGCCTTTCTTCTTTGAGGTGAAATCCTCGATCGGTGGAGGCACTGAACTTGAAGGCGCTTCTTATTTTAGATTCTTTACCATGCTTATGCTGATCACAGCCTTTATTTTTGTCCCCTTCGCTTATTTCTACAAAGAAAAAACCTACCTCCAATCCTGATCGATTCGCTTCTAAGAACTCCTCCAAAAACAAAAAACCACACGTCTCTATTCGCTAATCAGTGAATTCTCCAATCACAGATTCTCACTGCCATCTCGGCTCATCTAAATTTTCAGTAGATGAAATCCCAGAGATCATCGCGCGTGCGAAGGAGGCCGAAGTCCATCGCATCATCACGCTTGCGACAAACGAATCTGATCTTGATATCAATCTTAAAATCTCCGAAGTCTATCCTGAGGTTTCAGCCTGCCTCGGGATCCATCCCTGCGACGTTCACAACACAAGAGATGATTTTGAATCGCTTCTTATCCCTCATCTCGATCATCCAAAAGTCGCCGGTATTGGCGAGACCGGATTGGATTACTTCCACCCCGCCCCGGAAGGTTGGACAAGCGTGAATTACCACGCTCGACAACAGGAATTTTTACGGAGGCATTTTGAATTAGCGAAGTCAGCAGGACTCAACATCGTGATCCACACCCGAGACCGAGAAGGGACTGGGAGCTTCGATGATGCTCTTAAAATATATGAGCCTTTCGCGAACGATGTTAGGGCTGTTTTCCACTGTTTCCCGGGGCCGCCTGAACTAGCGGAACGAGTCTTTGAGTTGGGCGGTCTAATTTCATTCACAGGAATCGCAACCTTTAAGAATGCCCACACTGTCGTCGAGACAGTTCAAGCAGCTCCTGACAGATCTTTTATGGTGGAGACCGATTCGCCCTATCTATCTCCGACACCTCATCGCGGAAAGCGATGTGAGCCAAGCTTTACTCGCATCACAGCAGAAGCCATCGCGCATCAACGCAACCTCTCAATTGATGAACTGGCAAAGATGACCGAAGAGGTCGTTAAAAACTTTTTTCGTTTCCCTGCAGATTCAAACTAAACAAGTCAAAGTCGATCACCCTGAGCTTATTCCTCGGATAAGACCTCTCCCTATGACGGCCCAGCGTAGTCCTTCGAATTCCAACCTTTCTCAATAATGCTCTCTCGGTTCCGCCTCATCCTCCTTACCTTATGGTTAGGTATCCCCTCGGTCTCCGCTATCGAGATAAGGATTGCCACTTACAATGTCCTCACTGGGATCGGGAACACCGGCGCCAATGGCCGAGAAGAGCTCGAAGCCGTAATCGCGAGAATCAACCCTGATGTCTTAGCTCTCCAGGAGGTCACCGGAAATGACCTAAACGGCCCCTTGAACCAGCTTGCACAGAGCATGGGTTACTCTTTTGTCTTCGCTCCAGTAACAGCTCTTGATACTGGCAGCCGTGTTGTGATTTTATCCAAGTTCCCGTTTAATAGGAATTCCAGCAAAAGTATCATTTCTCCACCTGGGGCAAATGACATGACCCGAGCTGCGGCCGCGGTCAGCATCGACGTTCCAGGAACCGACAATGATCCCACGATCGTAACCGCCCATCTAAAATGTTGTTTCGACCAAGATGACCCATTCCGACGAGCAGTCGAGATGCTCCGAATTGGAAAATATCTCGAAGAGGAAGGGCTCGACAAAGACGATAATATTTTCGTGTTGGGTGATTTTAATCTTCTCGGAAATGACATCATTTACGACAGCTTGCCCCCTGGCCTTCCACAAAGCTATCGTCTTGGAAACGATATAGAATTTGATGTCAAATATTTCGCGGATCCAACGAATTACTTCACTAGTCTAGACTTGGTGAATCCAGGGTTTCGTCAACAAGACGGCGTCACGACTGACACTTATAGGGGCTCGAATACAATCCTAGATTACATTCTCGTATCTAACTCCATCGCTCGTCGCACGCCCGCTACAGAAGTTTACAACAGCGCGTTGGATGCTTCCAATCCCGGCCTCCCAAAGGAAGGCAATCCCCTTCCCAGAGCAACCAGCGACAGAGCCTCGGATCACTACCCCGTATTCGGAGACTTTGAACTCGATGGAGGCCTCCGGCTCGATCTTACCGTGGCTCGGTCCATTCTTGATGAAAACTCGCTTCCTTCTTTAGTAACTGTGACCCTCGCTGAACCAGCTACAAGCACTGTTCAGGTTTCCCTAGAATCGAACGACCCGTCAGAGGGCACGATCACACAAAAGATTCTCACAATACCTGCAAATAGCACACAAGCGACTACGACCCTTCAGCCAAGAAACGATAAGATCAGCGACGGCGATCAAACCATCGAAATCACGGCTTCAGCAGCCGGATTCGTCGGGAGCGTGGCCTCCGTTAAAATTCGAAACACCGATCCTTCCTTCTATTCTTTTTCAGATCCAAGCACCCCCATTATCGAAGATTTCGAGGGGTTTGAAGGAAACCAATCTCTTGCCGCTTGGTCGGATGGAGGCCTAACTTGGGTTGGCTTTGATGATGGGAGCTCCGGCCTTATCGGCGCAAGATCCTACCAAGACGCTTTGGGAATCCTGACACCTTCAGAGGCTGTATTTCAAACAAGCTTTCGCAATAGTTCAGAGCAATCTATCCCGGCCCTAAAAATCGAATTTGAGGCACAGCACTGGAGGCGCTTCACCAATGGATCCGAAGACAGACTGCAAATTTCGCTCCTTAAAGACGGCAAGCAGATTGCCATTCCTGAACTGGATTTCCAACCATCTACTGTGGGTCAGAATGGTCAACTTTCCCCATTCGTCACCCAATTAAAATCGGCTTACTTTAGGAACCTTGATTTGAACAGTGGCGATGAATTTGCACTGCAAATCAAAGTCATACCCGGAGCTCCGGGTGACTCGGCTAGCTCTGATGTTTTCATCAATGAATTTCACTACGACAACAGCGGAAGCGACGCTGGAGAGTTCATTGAAGTGGTTGTCGGTCCGGCATTCGTCGGCGCACTCTCGTCGGCTATCGTCCATCTCTACAACGGAAACAACGGACGAAGTTATGGATCGAGTTTTGCCCTAGACGAATTCACACCAGGCTCATCAAACACACCCGGATTACCCGCTCTTTACTTTAAAGAAATCTCTGGAATTCAGAACGGTAGCCCAGATGGAATCGCTCTTGAGATCGATGGCGTGGTTCGTGAATTTCTTAGCTACGAAGGAACTTTTACGGCCAACGATGGAATTGCTGCAGGGATGACCTCTCGCACGGTCGGCGTAGCGCAGGGTCCTAATACGCCTGCAGGCCAACAGAGCATCTCCCGGATTGGAAGTGGTCGGGTTGCCGAAGATTTTGAATGGGCAATTCAGCCGGGCAGTCACACGCCCGGGGAAATCAATATGGGGCAGAGTTTTGGAGCCAGCCCAGAACCCCAAGGGCTCGGCATCGATAACCTTGTCATTACCCCACTCAAGGACCAAGACGGGGATCAAATCCCAGATCAAGAGGAGCTCAAAAACGGAACGAACCCTGCCCTCGCAGACAGCGACCAAGATGGTCAAGACGACTATTTTGAAACCTTCCTAACCAGAACGAACCCGCTTTCAGGTTCGTCGCGTTTCCGGCCCAACTTGTCCTTTGAACAAGGGATGGTTCAAGTGACTTTCCCCTCTTTGTCTGGACGTTTCTACGAGATCGAGACAAGTGATGATCTTGAAAATTGGACTAGCGAACCCGGCTTGACAGGAACTGGCAAAGGCATGAGCTTGTCATTCCCACCGCATGACAGTCAATTTTTTCGAATTAGTATTTCCCTATTGGAATGAGACTGTGTTACCCCCCCCTTAGAAAAATATATCTTAGAGCTTTCTTAAGTTTCTTTTAATCTAAATCCGATGCGAATATTCACTCTCCTTTTCATAACGATTGTTGCAGTGGCATTCGCGAAAGAAAAGGTGTTTGGTAACGGATCTCTCCCGGCATTTCTGAAGCATTTTGATACAAATTCGGATGACCTGATTGACGAAGAAGAGCGTCAGGCTATCCGGGATCTACGCGCAAAATTACGTGAGAAAAAGCGAACTTCCATAGATCTAGACCAAGATGGGAAAATTTCTGAAAACGAAGTGTCCATGGCCCGCGCTGCCCTAAGGGAGCAGATGGAGCAAAGAAGGCTCCAAAAATTCTCATCCATCGCAGGCGAGGATGATTTAATATCACGCGAGGAATACCTGACAATTCCCGGAGTAAGGAACCTTCCAGATTTTATTTTTGAGGCGGTTTGGAGCCGCCTTGATACAGACGGTAGCGGTCACGTCTCGCCCGAGGAGTTTTTATCCCGGCTTTTAAAACACTAGCCTTGGCCAGAGATCAAAGAGACTGTGGACCAAATGCCTGAGGAAGGAGTTTGGACAAGGTAGTGTGTGAACGAACCTTCCCAAGCTCGTCAACCATAATGATGGATAGCTCGGGTGAAAACTCATTGAGCACTTGGCGACAGGCCCCACATGGACTTCCTCCTCCTCTAACCACGACGACTAATTTTTTAAACTCTCGCTCTCCCGCAGCGATCGCAGAACCGACGGCAACTCGTTCCGCACAAATCGTGAGACCGTAGGAAGCATTTTCTACATTAACCCCCGTATAAATTTTCCCAGAGTCAGCGAGCAAAGCAGCACTTACCGGGAACGAAGAATATGGACAATAACAAGCAGATCTAGCTGCCATTGCCTCTTCAATAAGAAGTTGATCACTCATAATACGATTTTTACGGTTGCTTCGAGAGCTACTTCCATCATCGCAGTGAAACTAACCTCTCGCTCTTCACTCGTAGTAGTTTCCCCGGTTCGCACGTGGTCGCTAACGGTACAGATTGCCATGCCTCTCGCACCAAATTCCGCACAGACGCCAAAAAGACCTGCAGCCTCCATCTCAACACCTAAAACACCCATGCTTTCCATTAAATCGAACATTCCTACATCAGGAGTGTAAAAAAGATCTGCTGAAAAAAGATTCCCTACTCTCACTGGAACCCCTAGTTCACCTGCCGCAACGACGTGAGCTGACAGTAAATCGTAATCAGCAATTGCGGAAAAATCATGCCCCCCGAATCGGCTCCGATTCACCCCACTATCCGTGCAGGCCCCCATCCCGATTAAGACATCACGAACCTGAACCTCTTTGGACACGGCCCCACAACTCCCGACTCGAATGAGGTTTTTGACACCGTATTCCGTGATCAACTCCTTGGCATAAATCGAAATAGAAGGGATCCCCATCCCAGTCCCCATTACTGACACCGGCACCCCTTTATAGGACCCGGTGTAGGCCAACATATTACGCACTGAATTAATTTTTCGACAGTTTTTCAAAAAATGATCCGCGATGAATTTTGCACGTAAAGGATCGCCCGGGAGAAGAATGGTTTCTGCGAATCCATCTGGATCTGCTTCAAGGTGAGGAGTTGCCATAGCTAAGAACTACCCAATTACGGTTCCTTCGTCCATCTCGACGCCGAAGAAGTTCCCTATTGTGGCCCCAATATCCGAAAAAGAATCACGGAGGCCCGCATTACCAAGGCAAGAAAACTGCCCGCCAGTCATTAAGATTGGAACCCGTTCACGAGTGTGGTCAGTCCCACTCCAGGTGGGATCATTCCCATGATCCGCTGTGATCACGATCGCATCATCCGATGACATTTCCTCAAGAAAACGCCCCAATTCACGATCCCATTCCTCAAGCGCTAGCCCATAGCCTCGCGGATCTCTCCGGTGACCGTAAAGCACATCAAAATCGACAAAGTTTGTCATGATCAATCCACCCTCTGCAGCCGCTTCCCGCGTTTTTTTCCAAAGCTGACAGTGTCCATTTGCTTTCACTTCTTTGGTCATTCCAACATGGGCAAAGATGTCTCCAATTTTCCCCAGTCCGATCACCTCGTGCCCAGCATCTTTGACCAATTCCAACACGGTTGGTTTGGGAGGGCGGACCGCAAAGTCACGGCGGTTTCCCGTCCGCATAAAAGCTCCTGACTTACCAATAAAGGGGCGAGCAATAACGCGTCCTACCAAAGGTTCCAAAGTAAGCCCGCGAACCAACTCGCAAAGTTGATAGAGCCTCTCCAAACCAAAATGATCCTCGTGTGCCGCAATTTGAAAAACTGAATCTGCTGAAGTGTAAAAAATGGGCATCCCAGTTCGCATGCTCTCCCCCCCAAATTCCTCAATCACGACAGTCCCCGAAGCATGACGATTGGCAAGCGAACCCTCCAATCCACTCCGTGAGTAGATCTCATTCAGCAAGGACCGTGGAAAACACTCTTGGATGTCCGGATAATATGCCCACTCCCAATTCACCGGAACCCCAGCCATCTCCCAATGTCCGCTAGGAGTATCTTTCCCCGTAGAAATCTCGCTAGCTACTGCAAATGTTCCTGTAAGACATTCCTCGGACCATCCCATAGGCTGTTGGCGATGGACCAGCTGGTAAGCAGCACCCAGCCCCAAGCTCTTTAAATTTGGAAGATCTAAGGTCCGTCCTTCATTTTTTACAAACCACTCGGCGATATGCCCCAAGGTATCGCTGCCCGCATCTCCATAATCTTCAGCATCTGGTGCTCCGCCAATCCCCAAGGAATCCAGAACAAACCAGTACAATCGTTTCACGATCGAATCTTAAACGCATCATCATAAATTGTAAACGAAGCTAATGAATCCCAACCCGTTTTCTGTGAGAATCAAAACCCTCCTTGCCGCTTAACTCTGACAACCAAGATCAGGAATAGGTTTAGAGAGACCATTACTACAAGTCCACCTTAAGGCCTACTCCATGAAATCAACTAGTCCTCTGACTTAAGGGCGTTGATTCCCCCCTCAAGGACAAGGACCTGAAACCCAAGCGCCTCGGCATGCTTCTCTCGCAATTGCCTTGCAACATATTTAGAAGATCCGCACCCAGACTGATTGCAGTAAACGACCACAATTGGCTTAAAGTCTTCGTTCATCTTCCCCATAAAATTAAATTCAAGATCGATCCAATCTTCCTGATCGTTCAACAAGATCGATCCATCCACCCCATTCTCTTCCCATTGCTTACGAGGACGGGCATCAACCCATAAAATCTGATCTGGATCCAATTTCCTGATAGTTGAAAGGCAAACGAAATATTCAGGCAGGGAACCCTGCTCGCAAGCGACGGACCGATCCGGTTCACCGATAATCTGGAAAGTAAGAAAGGCCCCAAGTGAGCTAAGAATACTCACACAAAAAATGGTTTCGACTAAACGTTTCATCTCACCTGATCGTCGCAGGTTTACCAGACATCTTTGGCTGCACCACGGCGTAGAGAACCCTTCGCTTAAAGCGAGGGAATGGAGAATCAGTTCGTAAGCTAATCATTCCCATTCCAGGTTTCTCGGTGCTCGTTGGCTTGAGTCGGATTTCATATTCCCACCCTTCCTTAATTGTCTTTAGTTGGTAAGGGAAGATTTTGTCGTTATTTCCCATATCAGAAAGGATTTTTATCGGCTTATCGTGATTAATGGTAATCCGCACGACCCGCTCATCTGCCACCCCCCCTTTACTCCACTTTAAGGTAGAAGGGGTGAGCTTAATCAACTCCGGAATGACCACCTGAAAGTTTAAAATCATCGGTTCGTCACGGCCGGCCAGAAAGATCTTTATCGATTTCTCAACAGTCCCTAAAAACTGCTTCGTCTCAAACCGCCCCTTGATGACCCCTTTCTCTCCGACCTTCCAATTAAGCTTAGGTGTACGATCAGAACCAAGTGGGACTTGTGGAGTCAAACAGGTGCAAAAAGCATCCGCCTTCACGATCCTCTCGTCTTCCCCAACAATCTTAAAAGGGAAAAGCCCCATCGCTAAATTTTGCCCGGGCTCCACGACGACTTCGACCGTTTTGTTCTCAAAAACCATCTCAGCAGAAAGCGACCCACACACTCCGAATAGCACAATAACAAATGGAATCAGCAGCTTCATCACTCGTTCAGTTTTTCAATTTTCACGGCTAAAATCAAGCGGCCCTTCCGCCACTCTGGGCCTACAAGATATAAAGTTTTCCCCATAGTGAGAATGGGGTTCACACTAAAAACCTTTCGCTTACTTTGCCAGTATTCGAGAACCATTTGTAACTTTTTATCACCGGACTTACGGATCGGCTGGAAACTCACCAGAATTTCTTTCGAGGGAAGAAGGGGGGTCGCCCAGTTCTCATATCCTTTGAGGATCTCTGGCATATCACGCCCCATCAATCGATAGTGCTCAAACTCGAGCCCCTGGATCGCCTGGAGCTTCTTAAGTTCGATTTCCGGAACCCTTTTGGCGATTCCCCCGGCAGCAGCAGGATCTTCATTGGTCGCGAAAAAAAGTTGGACGTTCATTGCGCCAATCGACTTCATCCCAGGGTCCTCGGCCCACAAGCTTGGGGAAAGAAAACAGAGAACAAGATAAAGGAGAGAAATCTTCATAACCATTTAGTCAAAACGACGTGCTTCAGACCTAGCGTAGCTCTTTGGCAACTCGGTGCTTGTTGTGACAGTTGCAAAATCAATATCATCGCGAATTGCGGCGAGGCCATGGACAAAAATAGCGGAAACATCCCCATCACTGTCAGCAATCACTTCGGCCTCTAATGATTCTCCAGCGAAGTAAACCGTTGGAAGAAATTGAATTAGACGACCTTCTTCCTGCCCCTGGGCAACCGTTACCGTAGCAGGTCGGGAAATCCGGTGACCTGCAAAAAATGAAAGGACCAAGGCAAGAGCACCCACCGGAGCCCAAGCCCATCTGAACGATTTCGCCTGGCGCCCCCTCATCTCGGAGGGAGTTCGTGACTGGATTTCAAGATCAACTTTACGCATCAGCTGACTATTAAAGAAATCACAGTAGGGTGGATCAACCGATGCTGGAATTTCTTCAGCCAGCGATCCTGAAACTGACTTCATCTCCTGAAGCTCTGCTTCAAGGTTTTCATTCTCCTGAAACAAGGTTACCACCCGAACCTCTTCCTCAGAAGTCAGCTGGCCATCGATCCATTTCACGAATAGTTCTTCAGTCTTTTCCTTTTTCATTACAGAGTAGGGTTTTTAGTTTTTTTCGGGCGTAGTAGAGACGGCTCATGACGGTTCCGAGCGAGCATCCCATCACTTTAGCAATTTCCTTGTAATCAAGGCCTTGAACTTCCCTCAAAAGGATCGTCTCGCGATGCTCGGTATTTAAAGTTGCAAGCGCGATATTGATTCTCTTTCCAAGCTCCGAGTTCGCAAGCGCATCGTCAGGTCTCGCTATCTTTGTGGGAGTAGTCCGAGCACCTGCCGCAATATCACTTTCGTTAAGAATCCCATCGTCTAACTCTCCAGCCGATTCAATTTTCCGCTTCCTCAGCCAATCGTAAACGACGTTATGGGTAATGCGGTAAAGCCATGTCGAAAATTTAGCCCTAGCCTCAAACTTGGGCAGAGCCTTCCAAACTTTCAGAAAGACCTCTTGGGACAAATCCCAAGCATCGGCCTCATTTTTGATCATATTCTGAACCATTGCATAAACCTTTCCGCGATGGCGTATCACTAAGGTTTCAAATGCTTTAGCATCTCTCTTTTGGCATGCTTCAATAAGCTGGTGATCAGAAATTTCGTCATCACCAGCCCCAGCATCAGGAGAGGTCCCAGCGGGCGCCATCAACTGCTTGGACGTAAGCCATCGGAAAAAATTCATCGGCGGGATTGAGAATTAGAGGATTAAATCAAAATTGGCCAGTTTTTAACCCTTTTCAAGCTCTGCCAGCACCATAATAAGCTTATTAGGATTTCCAGGAGAGGTACGAAAACTTCTTGCCAAAAACCTCATCTCTGGCAAAACGCGCCGGCCGAAAGGAAGATGTCGGGGCGTAGCGCAGCTTGGTAGCGCGCTTCACTGGGGGTGAAGAGGTCGCAGGTTCGAATCCTGTCGCCCCGACCACTCCCGTTCCTCACCCCCATCAGCTCCATTTCAGGAGCCACTGCGACTCCTAGGTCATCAGCTTAGCCGAAAGCACCATTCTCGTTATCCTTTTGGAGCTCCCCTCGTCTATGGCCACTTGGAACATCTCGTCAGAGCAGACAACCAAGGTAGCGCCAAACCATCGATTTCCTCTCCCTAAAGAGAAGACTAGTCAGAAATCCAATCTTTTGTGATTTTCAAAGAAGACTTCTCTGGCATTCACCCACAAAAGAGTCTAGATAATACTTAATTAAGGGGAAAGGTCTTCTTTCCCAGCGAAGTAACTAATAAATCCGTAATTTACCTAAACTCTAATTTTGACGATTGAGCAATAACCCATTCATTAACGGTTCTTTACTCGCTTTTGCGACTCTCTTGCCATCGTTCGCTGCCGGACCCGACTTCAAGACGGCTGTTCAGCCTATCCTTGAGGCCAATTGTGTTCGCTGCCACACCGAGTCCAAGATCAAGGGTGGATTGAGAATCGACACTTATGAAAAGCTAATGGAGGGCGGTGACACTGCGGAGGCCGTCGTCCCAGGTAAGCCCGGTAAAAGTGAACTTTTACTCCGAATCCATCTTCGCCCTATCGATGAGGGTGTCATGCCTGATGAAGGAAGGGCCCTGAAACCTGAGGACGTTGCCATTCTTGATGCCTGGGTCGAATCAGGCGCAGAATGGCCGAAAGGCGTCACCCTCACGGAGCGCAAACCCGAGATGCCTAAACGGGTTGCCATGCCCACAAGAACCCCTTCTAGCAATGCCGACGCTGCCACCATGCTCGACGATCTTTTACGACGCGAGAATACCGGCACCGGAGTCATTACAACAGAACTTATCGGTGACGCTGCCTTCCTTCGACGAACGACCATCGACCTAATCGGCCGTATTCCGACCATGAAGGAGGTCCGAGAATACGAGAAATGGGGGCCAAAACGCCGCGCCAAGCTCATCGAGAAACTCACCTCTCATCCCCGTTTTGCTGACCGCTGGACCATTTTCATGGCCGACATGTTGCGGATCCGCTCCAACGTGACCGGCGGGAATCAACTACTCGCTTACATCCATGGGTCACTTGATCAGGGAAAACCTTACGACCAACTCGTCCGTGAACTTATTAGTGCTTCTGGACGCGCAAACTCAAATCCGGCCGTCGGCTACATCCTCGGTGATGATGCCGCTCCGATGGAACTTGCTGCAGCGACTTCTCAAATTTTCCTTGGCGTTCGAATTGGTTGCGCGATGTGCCACGACCATCCATTTGACGACTGGGAACAAAAACACTTCTATGATCTTGCCGCCTTCTTTGGCAAAACCAAAAAGGTGCAGAGCCGGCGCGGGGGTGGAGGAGTTTACACCACCGAAGGAGATAAAATGATGATTCTTTGGCCTCCCGAGGACAAGGCCGACTCTGATAAGCGCAAACCAGTGAAGCCCAAGTTTCCCTTTCAGATGGCCGACGGCGGGACGACGCCCAACCATATCAAGCGCTTCGAAGCGATCAACCTCGCCCGAGCAAAGAAAGAAGCCGGAGGCGCCGAATCTGCTTCCTTGGACGCCCTTCTTGACTCAGTAGAGCCAAACGTGGGGAAAGCCAGCGACCCAGTTTTAGAAGAAGCTAAAAGGGAGAGTCGTCTCCTTAAAGTTCATGGCGATATTTATCGTTCAAGCGAGCTGCGAACCCAACTCGCCGATCTTATCACCGACCCTAGAAATGACTACTTCGCCCGCGCCTTCGTCAATCGAGTCTGGGCTGAACTCATCGGCCACGGGTTCGTCGAACCTCTCGACAATTTTTCTGACTACAACGAGCTTCATCACCCCTCCACTCTTGATTTCTTGGCACAAGAATTTATCGCTAGTGGTTACGACTTCCGAAGTCTCGTTCGCATCATAACCCTGTCAGATGTTTATCGTCGCTCTGCTCTCTCGGCAAAAATCGACATCGAACTTCGTGAAAAAAGTGAATTAAACTTCACCGCGGCCCCCAGTCGGAGAATGATTAGCGAGGTTCTTTATGACAGCATCGTCGTAGCCGGCCACCTGGAAGACTTTAAGTGGCCAAAGGGAGCCAACAATAAGGAGGTTAGCCGTGAAATCCGCGTTCCAACCGGCGAATACACCATCCTAAAACCGGATGAAAGCCAGCCCGTCATGATGGCCGAAAAACAAATAATTCGCGACGATGGTTACGATTTAGAGTCTTCATTAAAAATAAATTTCGACTCAGTTCTCAACTCCAAAGAGCAGGCTGAAATTGCTAATATGCGCATGGAGTCTGATGAAGCAATCGAGGCCAAAGAAGTGGCTGCCAAAATGGCTGCCATGATGCAAAAAGACCAAGAACGTCGAGTGATGAAATACAAAACCAAAACAATCACCGAAACCTTTGATGACAACCCGCGCTTCGACAGCGCGATGCGCATGGCCACTCCAGCTCCGCCAGCTCACTTCCTTCGCGTCTTCGGTCAACCTGCCCGCAGCGGCCTGGGCGAGTTCCGCGACAATGCCTCGTCACTCCGCCAGCAGCTTCTCATGTTAAACGGTCGCATCACCCATGAAGCTTCCCGCGTCGGCACCCTTGAGCCGATTCATCGCCTCCTTAAAAAAGACCCAGATCTCGCCATCGATTGGGCCTATCGGGAAATCCTAACCCGTTATCCGACCGATCGCGAAAAATCCGATGCCCGCACTATTGTCAACAACAGCGCAGAAGGAATGGCTGATCTCCGCTGGGCCCTCCTCAACAGTAACGAATTCCGATTCCTCCCGTAAAAAATCTTAATCGCATCACAAAACCCCTTCACTCCCCATGTCTTGTTCCGACTACCAATTCACCCGACGCCGCATGCTGAAGACCTTCAGCGCAAGCCTCCTTGGAATGCCAATAAACCAGCTTCTCGCTCAAGGCGCTTCTTCAAAAGCGCAAGCTGAACACGTCATCCTTTTCTGGAATAGCGGAGGCATGAGCCATCTTGATACTTGGGATCCAAAACCCGAACGCAAGGTTCAGGGGGAATTTAGCCCCATCAAAACTTCGGTCGACGGCATGGAGATCTCCGAAATCTTTCCCCAACTTGCGAAACAGATGCACCACGGAGCTCTTATTCGCTCCATTGCAGGAACCAACGGCGATCATGGGCGAGCTCAATACGAACTTCAAACCGGCTTCAATCAATCGCCCAACATCATGCACCCAGGACTTGGCTCGCTAGTTGCACATGAGCGAGAACCACTCGGCGACCTCCCCGCCCTAGTGAGCATTAGCGGGCAAGCGGCACGCGCCGGCTATCTCGGACAGCAATGTGAAGCCTATTTTGTGGGACGCCCCGGACAAAAAGATCCTTACCTAACCTTTCCCGAAGGGATCAGTCACGCCCGTGGTATGCAACGCCTTCAAATCCTGGAGAAGATGAATCGCCGAACCTCAGCTCAGAATGGCGCGGAGGAATTAAAGGCTTCCCAAACAGCCCTGAAAGACGCCGTGGCCCTTATGGAAAGTCCAGCTCTCAAGGCTTTTGACCTCGAAAAGGAAAGCCCGGCTACGGTCGAAAAGTATGGTGATACAGAATTTGGACGCGGAGCTCTTCTTGCACGCCGTCTTGTAGAGCAAGGGGTTCGCTTCGTTCAAGTCAATCGCGGCGGATTTGATAACCACGGAAACATCTTCGAAGCGATGCGAAATCACGGAGCTGACATGGACCCAGCGATCGCCTCACTCATTTCAGATCTCAAGGCAAACGGTAAACTCGAGAAAACCCTAATTGTCGTTCTTAGTGAATTTGGAAGAACTCCACGTATCAACGATGGTGGGGGACGCGATCACTGGGCCCGCGTCTTTAGCTGCATGATGGCTGGTGGCGGAATCAAGGGAGGGAGCATCATTGGAGCCTCAGATCCTGATGGCATGGAAGTCGCCGAACGTCCCGTAAAGGTCGCGGACCTTCACGCCACCCTCTGCCATGCTCTTGGCATCGATCTCAACAAAGAACTCACCACTCCCCAAGGCCGACCGATCCGACTGGTCCGCAAGGAAGCAAACCCGATCAACGAACTATTCGCTTAATTAACGTGAGAAGCTTCATTAAACGATTCCTCCCTTTCTTCCTCACTCTTCCCCTCTTTGCCCAGTCTCCAAAGGTCGTCGAACGTGGATCCATCATAGAAGACCGCGCAGCCCGCAAGCTTTTGCAGGCCGGTGATGCTCGACTCGAAATTGGCGAAAACGAAAAGGCTCTCGAAATTTGGGAGTCGGTCGTTGAGCGCTATCCACGAAGCCAAATCCGTTTTGAAGCCCACCTTCGCCTTGCCGACCATCTTCTCCAAGAGATTAAAGACTTTGACAGAGCACGCATTCATTACGAGGCCGCTGCGATTGAAGCTAATGGGGATGATACCAAGCGAGCCTATGCTTTCTTAAATATCGGAACCTGCTTCTACGAAGCGGGCAACTATGGGAAGTGCTTTGGCATCATGCGAGATGTCATCAAGAAATTCCCAACTTCTTCCGAGATCAATGAAGCCTACTACTACATTGGCCTTGGCCATTTTAAACTTGGTCACTTCAGCCGCGCCATCGAGGCACTTGAAAAAGTAGGAACCGCTCTTTCAAGCAAAGATTCACTCATCGAAAAAGTCGAAGCCGGAAAACGATTCTATGTGAAAGTCGATGATCAGGATTTCGCTATCCTCGAACCCGGTTCTCAAATCAAGGTTCGTTGCCTCACCACAGGCGGGGATGAGGAAACAGTCACCTGCGATCCGGTTGGTCGAAATGCACGAATCGTGATGGGCCGAATCCCAACCCAGCTCAATCAAGCTTCTCCCAATAACGGCACACTCGAAGTTCGCGGCGGAGATCAGATCACAGTCACTTATATCGATGCCCAAACCGCCCAAAAAGACACCAATGCAAAGCGCCTTAAGGAAGTCATAGTCGTGGGCAACGGAGTAGCGCGCATCACGGACGGATCCTACCTCCATGATCTCCCTGCAGCAGTTCTTGGCAAAAAACTCCATCTTCAGGTTACCGATGCCGACCACGACACCACTGACGGAGCCGACCAGGTCCAAGCAACGGTCCAAGTTTTCCGGCGTAAAACACCCGACGAAATTGACGATGAACTCGCAAAAGGAGTGGCGAGCGGAGAACTTGAAGAGGGCCCTGAAGGAGAAGATTTAAAATCTCAAATTGAACCCCTCCTCATGGTCCGAGCCGTTCCTGTAACCTTACGTGAACAAGAGCAACGAGGAACATTCCGCCTCGCCATCCCTCTCCGGCTTGCAACCGCTGCCAACACTCTCACCGGCGAACCCGGCCAAACCGTCCGACTTGTTTACCGCGACGATCAAAACCTCGGCGAAGGCACTATGATTCGGACCTCTGAAACTAAAATCATTGAGGGGAACCTCGGCGAGGTGCGTGTCACTCGGACCGAAATCTCCGACGAAGAACTCCGACTCAAAACGAAACTTCAAACCGCCTCGGCACTTACCGAAGTAGGCAACCACTACAAAGAATTTGGTCTCAACGAAAAGGCCAATTATAAATATGCTGAAGCTCTTGACGTCTGTGAGGAAATCCTCGTTCAGGCCAAGAAGGTTGGAGGAAAACTCCTTGAACAAACTTATGTGCAACTTTGGCGAATTTACTTCGCGATGGACAAGCTAGACCTCGCGCTTGGCATGAGTCGACGTCTCCTAAATGAATTCCCATCCAGCTCATTCGTGGACGAAGCGATGCTACAACAAGCCCACGTTGAGCGAAAACGCGAGAATTTCCCACGCGCCATCAACCTCTATGCGAGTATCGCCAAACTCCCAGAAAGCCCTCTAAAGGGCGAAGGTCAATTCTTCACCGGCGAGTGCTATGAAGCCATGGCCTTGAAAGCCACCACCGGACAATCCGCCAGTCTTTATGAGAAAGCTTTTCTAGCCTACCAAAAAGTCTACGAGCAGTTTCCTGATTCGGGCCGGGTTGGGGATTCTGTCGCAAAGATGGCCGCTTTCTATTATAAGAAAGAAGATTACGCGCGCGCTGTTGACGTCTTTGAAAATGTTCTTTCTGACTATCCCGACGCCAATTTTTTGGATGTCATCCTCTTCAATTATGGCCGTTGTCTTTACAAGCTTAAGCGAAAGCCCGAAGCCCGCCAAAAATTCGAACATCTCATCCGCGACTATCCCGAAAGTGACATTGCCACAGAGGCAAACAAAATCGTGGAAGCGCTCAAAAAAGCAGGATTTTGAAAACACTTATCCCTCAACTCGCTCTACTTCTTTTCTTAAGCATGCTGACGCATGCCGACCAAACTATCGACCTCGAGGCAAAGCTTAAGGAGACCACAGAATCATCTTCCTCAGGTGGAAACCTGATGGAGGAATTAGTGGACCTCTACTGGAAGGACGAAAAGATCTTCGGGATCATTCGTACCACTTCGAAGTTTTCGCGCGCCCAGACTGAGAACCCCAAACGCGCCGCGATGACCCTTAAGCTCGTTGAAGGCTACACCGTAACGGCTCGCCATGACGACGTGATAATGACAGGGCGCCAATTCTTGAAAATCTTCCCCGGGCACACTCTTACTAATAGAGTAAGAGAATACATTGCAACTGCATATGAGAACACCGGCCGCGGTAATCTTGCCGCAATTCAATATCAAACAATTTGGGAAAATGGCGGCTCTTCTAATCAGGGTGTCAAAGCCCTCCGTCTTTTTAATCAGGTCAATAATGGCGCCTCATTTAACCGGGCCTCCAGCCTAGCAGCTGCGATGGCGGCAAAGATACCCGCGACCTCGCTACTCACTGGAGTTGGCTTTCAGGGGATGCACGCCGCCGAGCGAGCCGAACAATGGGCCGAAGGGCTTCAAATCGCAAAAACTCTGATTCGCCGAAATGCCCCCATGAATGAAATTAAAAGACAAGATTTATGGTTTCGCACCGGTCAATTTGAGTCAAAATTAGGACAATTTGAAAATGCAATTCAATCATATCGCCAAGCTCTTAAATCAAAGCGAGCTGATGTTCATAGCAGCCTGATCGACGCCATGATCAGCGCAAAGAAACTCCCTTCCGCAATCGAGTCGGAAGCGAAAAAGTATCTTGCGGCCTTTCCTAAGCTCGATGACCGGTATTCGCCCCTTATTAAGGCAGCGAATGCGGCTGCCGAAGCCAAGGACTTAACTCGAGCCTTAACGATTGCTGAAAGCGTTATGCGGCAGGAGGTTAATATTCAAAACCTCCCCCAATCTTATGTGAAGTGGTGTGGCGAAAACTCTTCCCTTGCCGCCCGAGGCCTCCTTAAAATTATCGCAGGGAATCCTAAGGGGATAGGAACCCTCCGTGCTGTTCTTGCGTTGAGTGTTTATCGAGATGGCCTAAAAGATATCGCGAAGGCACGAAGCGTTGCCTACGACTTTCTCACAAAATCTCCCACCGAAGATAAATGGACGGAGGAGATTATTGCGTTCCTTTATTCATCAGCCACCGGACCAGAGACCTTCCGCAAAGATCTTGCAGCGATCAGTAGCAGCGCGAAATCGTTTCCACATCTTGCTGAGTTCCAAGATCGAATCTGGAAAAATGCACCACAGAACAAAGAACAAAATCGTAGCTGGCAAAAAGCCAAAAAGTCCCATCAAAACGATCCGCTGGTCAATCTTTGGAAGGGCATTCAAGAAAAGGGAGGAAAATCAGGGAAATCTTGTCAGCAGCTTCTGCAGCAAAAACTCACAAAAGAACAACGATACCTCATTCTTTCGCGACTCGCATATGTGTATCGCCATCATCTGGGAGGGAAATCAAAGGAAAGTGCTGCAAAGTATTACCAAAAGCTCTGTCAAGAGTTCCCAAAAGACCTCGCTGCTTCAGAACAATGGCTCGAAGCTGCCGCCTACACTCCAGAAAAGGATAGGTCGGCCATGAAGCTGGCGGCAGCCAACCACCTCCTTTCAATCCCCGCCGGCCCCGCCTATTACGATACTTGGTATCGCCTCGTCGAAATTAAAAACGAGTCCCTGATCCGAAAGGCCATCCCATGGATCAGAAAATCAAAGGAACAGAGCGACAATAGAT
>ENA-ORDA01000493-ORDA01000493.1-marine-metagenome-genome-assembly--contig:-NODE-493-length-39595-cov-4.138418_pt1 | contig 39595 bp, 43 predicted proteins | sample MGYA00237778_ERZ508506 | MGnify/ENA primary metagenome ERZ508506 (study PRJEB26177, sample SAMN06267891) | marine metagenome | isolation source: Monterey Bay, California, USA | place: Pacific...
TCTGTGGAATTCTCTTACTCTGGATGGGATTCACCAAAAAGATATTTTCTTGATGGTGCAGAGGTTTTTTTAGGATCTAATAAAATACCTAAAAAATCTAAAAAAGAAGAAAAATATATATCTTTTTCAATTAAAGAGAAAGCAATCTATGACGCAAAACATAAAGCTAGAAAGTGGGTACTATACCCGATATTTTCCTCTACATTAATTATTGGAGGCTTTGGTTATTTAACTTCTGTTTATCCGAATGATGCTGATATTATTAATGGACCCACTTTTAGTAATATATTAGGCGGAGCACTCTGCTTAACTTTACCTTATTTTACCCTAGATGCTTGGGATAAAAATTCTGAAACACAATTGATCCTTCACAATTATAATGATTCAGAAAAAGAAATATATCATTCTGTATACAAAAAGACATTTAAAAGAAAAAAGCTATTATATTCTGCATTGGGGATACCAGTTACTGCTGGTATTGGTTTGATTTTATTTATGGCTACTTTTGATCTTGATTTTAGTGGAGGTGCCAAACTCGATGGATATCAAGGCTAGTAGTAGTAATTATTAATGTTTGCTCTCTAGCCTTTTTTTTATAAAAATTTTAGTCACACTTTGGACACACTTTCAAATTTAATATAGATAAAAAAGACACCTTTTGTCGTCAAGGATGGTCACACTTTGGACGCTCAAGTGATGCTGTACTGCTAAGGAAGTAACATCGTAAGGTGTTCGTGGGTTCGAATCCCACCCTCTCCGCAGGGTTATTGACCGGATAAAGAAAAATATCGATCCAATACTAATATTGAAATTCTCTTTTCTTTTTTTTTATCTTTAAACTGATGAACATATTCTTGTGCATTATTAATAATTCTAAGGGCTTCCTTAGTATTTTTATTATAGTATTTTATTTTTTCCTCTGCATCTGAAAAGTCATCATTAATTTTTATATAATGAAAATCTGGTATAAGAGAGCCTTCCATAAACCATGTTTCATATTTTGGTTTTGGCATGATACAAGCAGAGTTTGAAGACATTATCCATTTCATGCTTGTTGCAGTATCAGCACCTTCAAGACAAAATATAAATTTATAAGATAGTTGTTCTTCGATTGACATGTAACCTTTTGACCATGGTTGATCGTTAATAGGAGCATGCTGACCAATATTAAATAATGGTACCTGATAATAATTTTTTATAAAGAACTCTCTTCTTTCTGAGTTTTTAGCATAACCTCTCCATACTGCAGAGTTTTTTTTATTTACAAATTCAGTATTATCATTAACAAAGTTAAAATGCCTTATCTTATTTAATTTCATAATGATTGAATTTTGACTATTTGCAATTGGTCTACTCTTAACAATAGTAGGGATTTTGCATGCTTCCTTGATATCTCCAAATTTAAAATCTATTTTTTTCCCTAATGAGAAATATGAAAAAATTGTATATAAATCAAAAAAATATGTTGTGTGCTTTTTAATCCTCTTATTTTTAAATATGTTATTGTTAAACTTAAATATTTGATATTTCCAAAACTCTGTTATCGTCATAGCTTTGGATGAAACTTTAAATTTATCTTTTATTTTAAAGTAATAATTAACTCTTAGATCAATGTCAATTTGGTCATGTTTTTGTGATATAATGGACTTAATCTTTGACCGATAATAAAAATTAGGAATAAAAAGAAATGTACAACTTTTAAGATAATAGAAAAATTTTCTTTTTTGATTGTTAAGCTTACTCATTTTTAAAAATATGCCTTATTGGAAATTTATGATAATTATAAATTAACTGATTTGTAATTATAAAATTGAAATAAATATTATAGAATTTTAGAATATTATTTTAAAAACCTTCATAAAACTAAAAAAGTTTTGAAATATGAACTACTTACTTGATATTTTTTTTAATTTGTATGATGTATTTCAAAACGATTTTACTTTCGATGTTTAGTTTTCTTTCTGTAAATCAAATAAATGACATTAATGATTTAAAATGGAACAATCGGGTTCTTATTATTGCATATAGTCATTCAATTGATTTTTCTAAAAAGATTAATGCTATGATTGAAGAATTTGATGAAAGAAACTTTATTATAGTACACATTAAGGATAAAAACACATTTATAGATAATACTAAAATGTCAAAATCTTTTTCCGATTCAATATTAAAAAAAATAAAAAGTATAAATAAAAAACAATTTCTTATTTTACTAGGTAAAGATGGTCATGTAAAAAATACTTATCCAGAAGGGACTCAAATAGAAAAAATATTTTCAGATGTAGATAAAATGCCAATGAGAAAGTATGAAATAGAATTAAAAAATAATCATTCTAAATAGTTTTGATACTGTTAACTTGTTAATTCTCTTTTTTTTAATATTCATATATTTTACTAGTAAAGTGATTTCATTTACTCCGACTTAAAAATTAAGAACCCATACTTTTAGTTTCGTGACTCATTTTAACTAAAGAATCAAGTTTTATATAATCAAGTGCTTTCTCATGGGTTGCTTCTAAGATTACTTTTGGTGCATAGCCAGAGATATAGGCTTCTTGCCATCTAACCGCACAAAGACACCATCTATCACCACTTTTTAAACCTGGGAAACCATATGTTGGATTAGGTGTAGATAAATCATTTCCTTTCGATTTTGAGAAAATCAAAAATTCATTCGTCATTATTGATGCTACAACATGCTTTCCTTGATCTTTTTCATTTGTTCGGCAAAACCCGTCTCTAAAAAATCCTGTTTTAGGACTTTGAGAACAGGGATTTAAACCTGTACCAAGAACATTTTTCATTTTATCTCCAATTTTCTTTTGTAGATTTTTAGTTATTAGCGATAAAAAAGATAAATAAATATCCACATATTTATATAAATTCATCACACTATTTACAGTCGAAAATATAATGATTATACTTTATATTTTATTTCAAAGATTTAAAAAAAAATAGGCTTTCTGAAAAGATGGATGTATTTGAATTTATCAAAGAAAAAAGATCTGAGGTTCGAGAGAGCACCGAACAGTATAGAGCTATTCTAGAACCTAAATTTAGATCTTGGTCTGAACAAATTAATACAAGAATCACAAATAATCTAAATAATCCCTGGATCTCAAATTTAATTCCTTTTGATGGTTCTAACTTATTCAATAAAACATATCAAATCGATAATGAGAATATTAAAAGAGCATACGTTAATATTCAAAAAAGGCTTGGGGAAGAGATTTTCATTGGTGATTGGCAGATGATTGATCAAGTACGAATAGACAGTTTTGCTGAAGTAACAGGGGATAAACAGTGGATTCATATCAATCCAGAAAAAGCCAAAACTGAATCCCCATTTAAGTCAACTATAGCTCATGGATTTTTGACACTTGCCATGATACCTCAATTAACTGAAAGCCTTCAATCAAAAAAGTTGTATGCAGATTCCAAGTTAATTGTTAATTACGGTTTAAATCAAGTTAGGTTTCCTTATCCTGTACGATCAAATTCAAGGATAAGAGGTCGGGTTAAACTTGTAAGTGCCATTCCATTAAGAAAAAGTATCGAAGTTATTAACGAAATAAGTATCGAGGTAGAAGGTAAAAAACGTTTTGGTTGTGTTGCTGAGACTGTGCTGAGACTTTATTATTAAAAAACGCTTATTCAAACTTTATTAAATTTTAAAAAAGGAAAAAAATGAAATATAATTATTTACTACTGGGACTAATCATTTTCTTTAGTTCATGCAAGGTTAAAGTAGAAAAGAATTCAAAACCGCTAATGTCTAAGTCCGTTGTTTTACCCGCTGAAGGTAACTATAACCTAAATACTTCTAAGAGTACATTAACATGGACCGGAAAAGAGATTACAACAAAAACTCATACGGGTACAATAGACATTAAAAGCGGTAACATCAAAATAAATTCAAATAAATCTGTGACTGGAGAAGTACTACTGGTTATGAATACTTTAAAAGTGACAGATCTGGAAGGGAAAAGCAAAGAATACCTAGAAGGGCATTTGAAAAGTAAAGACTTTTTTGGTGTAAAAGATTTCCCTGAAGCAAAATTAAGTTTCAAAAGTAAAAATATATCTGAAGAAAATAACAGTATATATTTTGATGGAGAATTAACTATCAAATCAACTACTGAAAAAGTATCTTTTGAAGCGACTCTTAAAAAAGGTGAACCAACTCTTGAAGCTATTGCAAGCCTAACCTTTGACAGGACTAAGTTTAATGTTATTTATAGATCTGGAGGCTTTTTTGATGATTTAGGTGATAAGCTTATTCTGGACGATATTGAAGTTCAGATGAATATAAACGCAGAAAAATTATAGATTATCACATGTAACAATCTTTAATTAGCCAATCCTATGTAGTTTGGTTAGCTGGAACTCATTCACCAAGTTTCTCAAAAACGGGTACTAATGTTTTTTCTTTTTAGTCAGGTGGTATTCTACTCGATGTGGGATTTTTTAAAATATACCAATTCAATATTATTTTTTTCAAAACCTCAATGATAAACTAAACTTTTATGGAAAAGAAGTCGAGATTTCATTAAGAACAAAATGAGGAAATTGATAGTATAGGTTAATTATAAAAAAGTGTTTATAAAAAGGCGAAATATCTGTTTATTTTTATAACTGAAATTGTATAAAAAATGAAGTATTTATTAAATAGAAGAGATTTATTTAAGGTAGCCTTTGGAAGTATATTTTCACTTTTTAGTTTTTTGTTTGGTAAAAGAAGAGGTCTAAAAATTAAAAATAGAGGTACTATTATGAATGGTGTGAAAAATATAACAAATTTACCAGAAAGCGGACCATGGCCTACTATAGATCCGTTTTTATTCTGTGTTCATCACAATGATAATTACCCAAATGCAACAAATGAATTTATTCCAAATGCTAGTTTAGATGGTCGTAACATGGGTAATGATTTTTCAAATAAAGATGGTTGGAGTATGTATCACGGACAAACTATTCCCGGGTTCCCAAAACACCCTCATAGAGGATTTGAAACATTGACTGTGGTGGATAAAGGAATGATCGATCATTCCGATTCTTTGGGAGCAACCGCTAGATATGGGAATGGTGATTCCCAATGGCTAACAGCTGGAGATGGAATAAATCATTCGGAGATGTTTCCACTTTTTAATCAAAATAAAAATAATAAACTAGATTTTTTTCAGATTTGGATAAATCTTCCATCAAATAAAAAAAGAGTGAAGCCACATTTCTCTATGTTTTGGGAAAACCAAATCCCAAAGGTAATGCTTGAAGGTGAAAATGGAGTGGTATCAAAAGTCGAGGTGATCGCAGGAGACTTAAACAATGTAAAGGCTCCAAATCCACCACCAAATTCATGGGCGAATAATAAAGAAAATAATGTGGCAGTCTGGGTTATTCATTTGAAGAATAAGAGTGTCGTTACACTTCCTAAAGCTAATATAAATATAGATAGGGCTATTTATATATTAAAAGATTCAGAAATTAAAATAAACAACGATTTAGTTAATTCGAATACAATGGTTGAATTACATTCTGAGCGAGAGTTGATTCTTGAAAATATTGGTAATGATACAAAGATCTTATTGCTTCAAGGAAAACCTATTAATGAACCTGTTGCTAAATATGGACCCTTCGTCATGAATACAAGGTCTGAAATTCAAGAGGCATTTGATGATTATAATTCTACAGGATTTGGGGGTTGGGAATGGGATACTTCAGGTCCTGTCCATGGTGAATTCAAAGGTAAATTTGCAAAACTCATAAATGGAAAACTAGACAGACCATCTTAGGTCATAAATGAAATAAATATCAAAATAGAGTAAAAAATAAATACTTAATAAAAAGGAAAAGTAAAATGAAAAAAACATTTAGTGGAATGGTAGAAGAATCCAGAGGCCAATTAGATATCATTGATTCCCATGCACTTAATAAAATGATTGAGAATAAAGAAGATATGGTTATTCTTGATGTGAATGATAAAGAAGATGTTGAGCAAAGAGGTATGGTTGATGGTGCAATAAATATTTCTTTAGGTACACTTTATTACAAGGCTGATGATAGTGTTCCAGATGATTTTAAAGATTCACGCATTCAAAATAGAGATAAAAAAGTAGTTGTCACTTGTGGATTAGGTATGTGTGCGGCAATAGGTGGAAAAGTACTTAAAGACATGGGGTTTAAAGATGTTGTCTTATTAGAAGGTGGTGTTACAAAGTATAAAGAAGATGGATATGAGTTGAAAAAATAGTTTCAATTAAAAAATGTTTTCTATTTCATAAGAATTATTTTTTTTGTTTCTATAAAAGTTCCAGCATTTATCAAAACAAAATATATACCACTTGGAAAAGTTCCAGCATCCCATTTTATTTGATGCAAGCCTCTGGCTCTATCTTTATTATCAATTAAAATATAAACTTCTTTACCCGTTACATCAAAAATAGACAACCGGGTCAATTCATTTTTATATAATTCAAATGGAATAGTAACTACTGGATTAAATGGATTTGGATAAGAAGATAAAAGAGCATTTTTGTAAGGGATAATAATTGGTTCTTCTATATCCAATGTAAGCTCAAAATCAAATGGTAGTCCAACTTCGTTTGTAAGATTAGAACCGAAATATCCAGAAGTTTGTAAATCTGTTAAATTAATGCGATTGAAAGTTTGCAAGATATTTTCATTCGAATAAGTAAGTGTTGTCAATATTCCTTCACCTGGTGGTATATAATTACCAAAATATTGAGATAGCCCTATAACTAATCCAGAATCATTGGTTGAAATTATCCAGTTTTCATTTTGAGCACGACCACCAGAACTATTCAAAATGGATAAACCTGATAAAATACTATTATCCTGATCCAAGGTGTTTACTCTGAATTGGATGCCATATATAGGTACATAATTCTCCATGTATATATCTAAAGTCTTGTTTAAGGTATCCTGTGATACTATTTTAAGAAGTACATCAGCGTTTGAATGAGGATTAGTCGTCTTAAAGATTAGTTGAGACTCAATAAAATAAAAAGGCTCCGTGTGACCGTTATAATTATAATTACATTCGGTACAAGTTATTCCATCAACGCATGCTGGATTATTTGGCGAACAGGCGTTGTAATACTCTTGCAGAATATAATCTATCTTCATTTCTTCGCCAGGGATAAGCGTTTCTAAAAGATTGAAATCTACTGGATATATTTTATCTCCAGGACAGAATCCAGCACGATCGTATGTCCAAGACCCATTTTGAGGTGAACAATCATTGCTCTCACAATCAGATCTCCAAAAGTTATGAACAAATGTAGGAGAATCATTTATATATATATCATGAAGTTTATACGAAAATTCAGCGGCATTATCTGTATTCCCTTGACCATGGCCAGTGGTTACCATTCGTAAATAAGCATTATTCACATCATTTGGTATATAACCATTGTAGGATGGAATATTTATAGGGTTGATGTCATCTCCGTAGACCAAATTAGAATAATTCCAAACTTTCCTTACAGTCACATTAGGGTGTTCTGGTACACCAGAAATAAAATCAAAATTTATACTAACAAGCCAGCCAGGTTCCACCCAGGTATCAATGTATGATCTGACAATTATATTATCTTTCAATAAGGATCTATAATCTGTGACATCAAAGGACCAACCACACTCCACACCATAGGGAGTTACATATCTCCCAATTTCAAACCACTCATTAAAGTTGTAAATAGATATTTGAGCTTTTCTATCCCAAGGATCACAGCCGCCATTTGGACATTCTAGATTTACATTCATTGTTATTTCAGAATAACTGTTTATATCTTGAGGAAATTGTAATGTATCAATGAAAACTCTATTATTTCCAGAATTACCAAAAGAATGATGAACTCTATTTAGAGCAACAATAGTTGTATCTGCAAATAGATTGATAGAATAAAAGATGGAAATTAATATAAGTATATTTTTCATTTTAAGTAAATAACCTTACTTGTTTGTGTCAATGCTCCATCTGTGATTTGAATAAAATAAGTACCCGAGCTAATATTTTTCGGAGCCCAATTTAGGGAATGATCTCCTGCAATTATATTTCCTGAGAAAATATTTTCAACAAGATGCCCAGTTAAATCAAATATTTTTAATTCAATTTTCGAATGGGAATAAATAGTAAATAAAATTTTACATTTAGGATTAAACGGATTTGGACCTGTTTTGAGTTCAAATGTTTTTGGGAAGATACTTTCTACTGCATCGATAGTTTCATTGCCCCACCCAGCTAAAGTTATTTTTTCAATATCTAATTTTTCTGAAATAGGAATTTTAAAATTATCCGGCAAACTAGATCCATCTAAAGAAAAAGCAATAATTTTATTACCTTTTTGATTCCAGCTCCAGCTCGATGGTAATTGATTATCTTCAATTAAATAACTATCAGATAAAATAATTTCAAAGCCAAGGACTGGACCATTCGATTCAAATTTTATATAATTATCGTAAGTAAAAAAAGATGCGTTTGTTAATATTTGTCTATTTGCAGTATCAAGATCCATGACTATTTGGATCAATTGAATAATATCTAAAATATCGATAATGTTATCTTGGTTAATATCACAAGCATAGACTTGGAGAGGAGTTCCCGTTTCATAGTTAAGCATAATTGAAACGAGCATTACTGCATCATAGATGTTTATAGTTTCATCGAAGTTCACATCTCCAATAAGCCCTGATAATGTATGTCCATCCACCCAACCAGGTGATCCTCTCAAGACACCGTGGTGATTATTAATAGAATTGTCAAATAAAGTATCTCCACCACCTTCATTAAAGCGATAATATGCAACTAGATTCAATTCGGAACCGGATAACTCTTGATTCATATAATTATTGATTTCAGCTTGAGTTTTGGGTGTATCCCAAAGCCTTACCTCGTCGATTCTCCCATTGAAAAACCTGCTACCATAATCTGAACCTATCCTTAAGGGGTTATTATTTGGAGATATATTTAATGAACTACCCGAAAGAGGTGTTTCAACACCGTTAATGTAGAGCTTGCGATCTCCTTGTTCATTCACAGCTGCAATATGATACCATTGATTATTATTGAGTACACCCGTACTGGTCTTTTTCTCATCAAAGCTTATCCCACTATAAGGGGCTTGGTCAGTTAAACGTAGTAAATAGCCATTTGCGCCACTTGTTTGGTATTTTGAAACTATTCCAGCCAACCATGTAAAACTTTCAGGGAAAATCCAAGCCTCGATTGTGTAGTTTTCTGTTAAATCAAGCTGATTATGATCCGGGATAAGGATATAGTCATTATTACCATCAAAGTTAATAGAATAGTCTTGACTGAATGACGTTGATAAATAAAGTAGAATAAAAGGGATGTATTTATTAATTAATCTCAATTTTTTCACTCAAATTATTTAAATAAAATAATAATAGTGAAACTTATAATGAAAAATCAAATAATATATAAATTATTTAATAGGCACAATGATTTTGAACAGAATATGGACTTAGAACTAAATTAATTTAATGATATCATACATTATTATTTTCTTTTCGCTTCTATGTGTTGTCTTTTATGTTTTTGTAGCTCCTTACAAATTGACTAATAGAAAGATTAAAATACAACCCAATATATTTGAATCTTTTGTCGAAAATGATGAAGGCTATATCTGGTCTAGATCGAGCGAAAGAAAAAAAAGCTATAAAAATAAAATAGAAACACACGATACTAAAAATAAGAATTAATATTAAAACGCATCATGAGTACATATAAACTTTTTAGAGAACTAGAAACTAATGGAAACCTTTCATATGAGGGTCTAGAGTTGTCATATTTTGCAAATATACTTGAGGCTAATATCTTAAATAGTATCTTAAAAAAAATGATTGATCTTATCGAATGGGATTTTGACACTTTTAAGATAATGGGTAAGAATATTACTTTAAAAAGGAAGACTGCGTTTTATGGTGATAGCAGCACTTACTATAATTACTCAGGAAACAAAAGAGAAGCTAAACTGTGGACGGAAGATCTACTTTTTTTAAAAAGAAAAGTTGAATCGAGAACTAAATTAGTTTTCAATTCAGTTCTTCTTAATGATTATACGAATGGGGAAGTTGGTATGGGGTGGCACAGCGACGATGAAAGAGAACTTGGATCTAATCCCGCAATTGCATCTCTTAGCTTGGGTGTCTCAAGAGATTTTCTTTTCAAGCATAAGTATAATAAAAATTTTAATAAGGTGAAATTGACACTTGAGGATGGATCTCTTCTTCTAATGCATGGTCGCTCTCAGCATTTTTGGTCACATAGCCTTCCAAAAAGATTAAGAATTTCAGAAAGAAGAATTAATCTCACTTTTAGAAATATTTTAAAATAAAAATAACCTCAAATAGTAGTCATCCTTTTCTGCAATACAATTCACTTTTTTTAAAATATAATTGTAATTTAAAACATGAAAATACTCATTACGTTATTTATATTAAATTTTACAATTATCTACGCTCAGTTATTTGAGGGGATGGATGACCTTCAGGGCTATAAAGATCGGTTTGTTTTTGACCCTTCATACGTAAATAAAGTAAAAGACCGCTGGTATAATGAGATTTCGGATGAGCCTTATACTGGGAGATTGATAGTCTTTTCTAATCAAGAAAAAACAACTAAGATAGCTGAGTGTACTATTGTTAAGGGATTTAAAAGTGGTTCTTTCGTTCAGTATTATAACAAAAAGCTGATGATAAAAGGTGTTCAGGGTTTATACATAAACGGCAAAAAAGAAGGATCTTGGAAATGGGTGTTACCAGACCATTCATTCACAAATAATCCATGGATAGAATCAGGTTCTCAAATTATTACGAATATTGAATTCCGCGATGGTTTTAGGCATGGTTACATATCAATTGATAGGGCTTCCTTAGAAAAGAATGGGAAAATAGAAAAATATTCATATCTTAGAAATGATATCCTTCTTAGAGGTCAATATAGAGAAGGTAAGAAGTATGGTGAGTGGTACTATAATGAATATACACTAAGTGATTTTGATGAATTATCTGAGCCTTATGGAATGGATATTGGTTTATTTTACTGGTCAAAAAAAGAAGTCTATGATAATACCGGTAAATTAGCTTTCAATGAATGTAGGGAGCCTTGGGATAGAGAGATTGAATGCAAAGAGACTTCATTTAACTATTTAGGAAGAAGTGTTTATGTTTTTCCTTATCAAAAAAATGAAGCAATAAAAGCTAGAGAGAGTAGAAAAAAGACATTTGTTATTGATGACAATGGTTTAGAGGTTGAGGTAAATATAGTTTCTTTTAAACGTCATGTAAGAGATCATCACCTTAGTGGTACAAGTGTTCATAAGCAAAGTGGATCCTCATTTACAATCGATAATGACTTTAGAAAAATGCTCAAGAGGAAAACGAGATAACAATTTATTCAAATTGCACCTTTTCTACTTCAAGGTATAATATAATACTGATCAAGTTGATCCCATGAAAAACATAGATGTTTGGCTTGATGAGTATGGAGAAAGTCACCAAAATTTAATTAATAAAAAGATTCATTGGTTTTGTGTACCTGCAATAATGTTTAGCGTTATTGGTTTTTTATTTTCTATTCCTCATAATTACTTGCCTGTTATTTACGGAGATTTAAAATTGAACTGGGGAATTTTAACTACTATATGTTTAATTATTTACTATTTTAGATTATCTAAAAAAATGGCTTATGGAATGTCTGTTATAGGTTTACTCTTGAATTTTGGAAATTACATTCTGAATATGTATTTAAGTTATGAATTATGGAAATTCTCTTTGTTCTTATTTGTTATTGCTTGGTTTGGTCAATTTATAGGACATAAGATTGAAGGTAAAAAGCCATCTTTCTTTAAAGATATAGAATTTTTACTCATTGGTCCTGCATGGCTTTTATCTTATATCTACAAGAAGTATAATATTAAATATTAATGATATTTAATAATTTTATGATAAAGATAATATTTTTATTATCACTATTATTCCCAATTTTTGGTAAAGTCAAAACAGATAAACTTCTTTTGTATAATTCAAATACCTACTCTGGGATTTACAGCAAAACTTTAAATAATAAAGTGTTTTTTAAAGTAAATCAAAATAATGAAGTCGACTCAGTACAGGTTTCAGAAATTCAGCTTCTTAAACTCTCTACTGGAAGTATAATTATAAAAGATGGAACAGTAATTGGTAAAATTAATATAGAAGATCTAGCGGTTAGAAATGTTAGGCAAAGTATAGCCAGTTCTTTCAAATGGAAAGCTCTTGGCGCTGCAAGTATCCCCTCAAGTATATTAACAGGTGCACTATTTTGGAACTTAAGTAAAAGATTTAATCAATCTAATAAAGGAATATCGCCTGCTGGAGTGCTTGGTTTCTCTTCCGTTTTAAGCTTTCCATTCACATTAGCAAATATTAATATTAACGTAAGTGGGTTGCCAAAAAAAGTTAAAGGAAGTGAAAAAGAAAAATATGAAGAGGTTTTCATTCGGGAGATAAAAAGTCAAAGGAGGCAATTGTTGACGAGAGGAATTGTTATAGGGGTTATAACAACAACAATGTTTGCTTACCTGGCTCCAAACGTAAAAATAAATTAGAAATAATAGATTTTACACACTTAAAGGATAAAATCATGATTAACATCATACATAAAATAACATTTGCATTATTGCTTCTTCTAGTATTTTGTTGCGAAGATTCGAATATAAACAGAGAATTCAGTGATACACCAACGTCATTTACAAAAAAAGTTCTTTTAGAGGAATTTACCGGAAGTTGGTGCGGTTATTGTCCTAGTGGAGCAGAAATTTTACAAAACTTAATGAATTCTTATTCAGTTATTGGTGTAGCTTTACATTCTAGCGATGACATGTCAATAGCACATACATCTGTATTAGAATCTTTTTATCCTAGTTCAGGTTATCCTAGCGGAATGGTAGATAGAATAAATTTTGATGGAATTGTTGGACTAAATAGAGGATATTGGTCCTATATAACAGATCAACAATTACAAAAAAGCGCAATTTGCGGCTTAGCCATAAACTCTGAAATAAGTGGTGACAGTGTTAATATTCAAATAAGATCTGCTTTTGATACAACGATGACGATGGAAAATTATAATTTAAACGTTTATATTATTGAAGATGATGTTCAAGGTGAAGGATATGGTTATGACCAGCGAAATTATTATAATGATGATGCAGAAAGTTCATTCTATCAATTAGGTGATCCAATTATAAATTATAAGCACAATCAAACGTTGAGAAAAGTACTTACGAATACTTACGGGATTCCATTTACTTCAAGTAGCTCTCCTGGAACCGAGTTTATTGATAATTTTAAAGAAGACATAACAAATTTTAATAAAAACAAACTTTCTGTAGTTGCATTTATCACATACAATGGTGCAGCTGCAACTAATCATGAGGTTTTGAATGCTCAAAAATGCGATATTGATGGATTCCAGGATTGGGACTAAAAACTTTCTTGTATTAAGCTTCTCGTAATGAGCCTACTAACTATTGATCTATTAGGTTGGGTTTCATTTTTATTTATTTTAATTGGTTATTATTTAAATGCAAAGTTAAATAAAAAGTGTTTTTATTTCTGGGGTGTTGGTAATGTACTTTATACACTGTATGGAATTTATATTAATGCAATCCCAATTATTGCTACGAGTATATTAGTTCTAGCAATGAATATTTATGGATTTAAAAATTGGAATAATAAATAAAATGATAAAAAAAAATATAATTGTAACTGGTGGTAATAAAGGCATTGGTTTTGGATTAGTGAAAAAGTTATCAAAAGATCATAACGTCATTTTTACCGTAAGAAGTGAGGCAAAAGGAAATCAAGCTTTAGAAAATTTGAAAAGGAGCAAAACTTCCTCAAGATTTGTTCTAATGGACCTTACATCTTCATCATCAGTGAAAGAAGGCTTTTCTAAAATTAAGGATTTATTTGAAAGTCTTGATGTACTGATAAATAATGCAGGCATACTTATTCCTGGTTTAAAGTATAATATTTCTTCAATCGATACAGATGAAGATGAAATATTGAAAACGTTTAATACAAATACATTGGGCGCTCTTAGAGTAGTACGGGAAAGTGACTCTTTATTGAAAGAAGGTAGTCGAATTGTAAATGTTTCTAGTGGAATGGGACAATTGGAAGATATGGGAAGCGGTTCAACATCTTACAGGCTATCAAAAACTGCTTTAAATGGATTAACCGCTATATTAAGTAAAGAATATCTGGAAAGAAAAATATCTGTTAATTCCATTTGTCCTGGTTGGGTTCAGACGGATATGGGGGGAGAAAATGCAGATCTCACTATTGATGAATCTGTTAAAAAGATATGTAACTTTATTTTTTCGAAAAACTTTCCAACGGGTAAATTTCTTAGGCATGGAGTGGAAATAGCTTGGTAATGTATTTTGCTGATACGATACTTCATTGAAAAAAGTTTTTTTATTGTCATTGAGAGCGTATCTCAATAAACTATTGTATCAATATATTTCATTTCAATTAAACTTTATTACCCTGGAGATTGTATTATGAGTTATTTTAAATATTTTTTCGCATTAATTACCGCGTTAGCAAATATTCTTTTAATTGCGGATACAATTAATATTTCAACAACAGGAAGCGATGAAACTGGTGATGGAACATTAGAAAATCCCTATGCAACAATACAAATGGGCGTTGATTTATCTAACGATTCTGATACTGTCTTCGTTTTTGATGGAATATATGAAGGTGGTGTAATTATAGATGCTAAAAGCATATCTCTTATAGGGGAATCAAGAGAAGAGTCTAAAATTAATATTATCAGATCGACTCCTCAAATTTCAGTTTTGAATGTAATAAATGATACAGTAAGAATTGAAAATTTTAGAATAAAACGCGGAAGTTCAAATCGTGGAGGCGGGTTATACTCAGAGAATTCAAATGTCATTATCTCAAATACTGATTTTTCACATAATATATCATCAGGGAATGGTGGTGCTATTTTTGCAATTAATTCAACAATGAAGGTCCATAACTCGTTGTTTTTCCTCAATAGTTCTGACTCTTTGGGTGGATCAATTTATTCTAAAGAAACTTTTCTAGAACTAGATGGATTAGAGGTACGGAATAATAGTTCTATAGCAGGTGGGGCAGTTGGTGTAGATACGCTAAGTAAATGTATTATCAATAATTCCCAAATTTTTAATAATGGTGCAAATGTTGGAGGCGGTATTGCTGTTTTTAACGGAGGGAAACTAACTATTCTAAATTCTGACATCTATGGAAACAATGCTGCGGGGGGGATAATTCCGCAACACTCAGATCCAGATAATTTCCCCTTGTATGGAGGTGGAGGTGGATTATATCAACAGTTTTCAGATAGTTTAGTTATTCTAAATTCTAACTTTGAAGATAATACAACTCTTCCTGGTATAGGTGGCGGGCTTGCTATTTACTATAGTTCGGATATAGTATTAGAAAACGTTAATATAAATGGCAATGAATCTGGCGGAGCTGGAGGTGGAATTTGTTTTTTACGTTCAGATAACATTAATTACACCAGTGGTATGATCAGAGATAATAGATCAAACTCTAATAGCGGCGGTGGCATTATGATGGGAACGGAAACATTCGATGCCTCAATTATTATAAATGCTACTTTTAATAGATTAAATTTCATCAATAATTATGCCCAAGTTGGTGGAGGTGGTCTAATGCTTTGGTCTGCTAAAGTAAATGTCTATAATTCAACTTTTTCTCAAAATGAGGCAAACGATAATAATGGAGTTGATAATTGGAGTGGAGGAGGGCTATCCTCTCATTTCATGGCGGAACCTAATATAATTAATTCCATTTTTTATGATAATTATCCAAATTCACTTTACCATCCATCTACGACTTCTAGTATGAGTGTGAAATATTCCCTTCTTGAGGAGTTCCATACTGGTGTAGAAAATTTAGTTGAGATAGATCCACTTTTTAATGACCCTGAGAATGGTGATTTTACTCTACAGCCAAATAGTCCATGTATCGATGCTGGTATGTCTGATTTTGATTATGACGGTATTGATGACATCACCGACTTTTTGGGATCTGCTCCAGATTTAGGTGCTTCAGAATTCATGCTTGAACCTCCACTCGGGTTTAATGGATTTTTAGTTGATTCATCTGTTGTTTTGACATGGCTACACATTACAGATCCAGGATTACAATATTATAAAGTGGAGCAAGCTACAGATTCATTATTTACTGAAGATTATGTTGAGGTTTTTGTGACTGAAAACTCGCACACAGTCGAAAATATTAGTTTAAATACTCATCAATTTTTTAGATTATCAGCCTTTGTAGGATATTGGACTGATTATTCGCCCACTCTTTCTTTTATTTTAGAAGAATTAGATGTTTTAGCTAGCGATGTTAACCCTAGCCAATTTAAGGTCGGCCAAAACTATCCTAACCCATTCAACCCCTTAACAGCCATAGATTACTCAATTCCAAAAGACGGTTTGGTTGATATAACTGTATATGATATGAAAGGGCGGGTAGTTAAGAATCTGATAAATAGATATGAATCATCTGGCTATAAAACAGTGGAGTGGAATGGAACCAATAGTAATGGTAGTCCTGTATCTGCTGGAATGTACATTTATTCTATTAAGTTCGGATCAAATATTAGAAATAATAAAATGGTGCTGTTAAAGTAAGTATTTGATTTGTAGTTGAAAAGATCCATAATATGCATAAATGTTAAAAGAGATATAATGAACTACATATATAGAATTTATTTTATCATATGGTTGTCCGGAGTATTATTTGGTCAATCTGACTATAGCTTACAGGATTTAAACTCTAATTCAGAATATTTTGGACAAAGTGTGGGTACTTCATTTTTTAATGAAGATGTTGTAGTTCATTATTTTGGTCATTTTTATTGAGGAACCTGTACGACTAGGTTTGGTCAATTAAATAATTTAGTAGATGAGCTTAAATCACAGAACCTAAATATTCAATTAGTGGGTATAGGTAAAGATAGTCATTTAAGCTCACTCAATAATTGGATAGGTAGTAATAGCTTCCCTGTATGTGCAGATGAGAGCCCCTTTAATGTTTGGAGTGATTGGGGTGCAGGTCAAAGGGACATGTTTGTTACTGATCTAAGCGGAAACGTAGTACTGCAGCAAAATATTACATCTGGAGTTCCAGACAATCTTGAATCGATCCTAGTGTCGTTAGCAACGTCTACTAATGGGCCAGAATTATGTGAACTTGGTGATGTTTATGTATCGGAAGCTCATAATTCTGGAGATCCTGAAGATTATATTGAAATTTATAATTCAGGTTCCGAAGAATGCTCTTTAGAAGGTTTTCAATTAGATGATTCGAGCGTATTAGATGATTTTACTTTTGGGGATGTAACTATCCCAGCTGGTGGATATTGGGTTGGGTATGAAGATGAGGATGGTAGTTTTACATCAGGACTGAACACTAGTGGCGATTCTATCGTATTTGCTGACCCAAATGATAATTCACTTTTCATAGAACTTCTTCCCTTACAAGAATTGGGTAATACCTTATTATCTCAGAGTTTTGAATCAGATGGGAATGGTTGCTATACCAACCCAACACCAGGTTTTATAAATAGTGATTGCATTACGCTATCTGCCGATGTCATTAAGAGTGTCCCCGCTAAATACGCACTCAATCAAAATTACCCAAATCCATTTAATCCGATTACAAGAATTACATATTCTATTTCCAATAATGAATATATAGATATATATATTACTGATCTTAATGGGTCTAATATCAAGTATTTATTTAAAGGAAATATTCTCTCTGGTTCGCATTCAATTATATGGGATGGTACAGATGACTCTTCAAATGATATGCCTTCGGGAGTATATTTTTTAACCTTGAAATCTTCTACATTTAATCAAACAATAAAAATGATGTATTTAAAGTAAGTTATTGGAAAGATAGACGGAGAATGACTTTGCGTATATTTATCATAACATTATTTATTCTGTTTTTAAGCTCTGCATGTGGTTCATTAAACAGGGCTCATGGAGAACTTCATTACAATATCAATATATCCAAAGGTCAAGAGCTACTTGATTTGAAAAAAGCATTAGATGAAAATGCTGTCACCCAAAATGAGTATGATGTTATGAAAGAAAAGATCATAAATGATGAATATGTAAAAGAAATTATCAGGTCAGCAAAGAATAATATTAAACTTCAAACAGCTATTTAAGTTAAATTTTTTGAAAATATCTTTGTCTTTTTATGCATCTATATTTTTAATATTTTCTTCAGATATATATTCTAGTGACTGTTTGAAATATTCTGAGCCACCATTCCCAGGGACAATATTTATAGATCCAGATATTATAACAGAAAATGATCCTACTTCATTCATTCGTCTAAAGGCTTCTGAGGCAAAACCGAGGTTGATGTTTGACAGAAGAGTTGATGATTGGATTGAAGTTACTCCTCTAATTTTTTTAGCATATTATGACGATAAATATATTATTGAAATTCAAGTCAACCCTGAGTTTGAATCTCCTGAAATTGCGTTAGAGAAAGCGACAAAATACGCCACGATAATCGGACGACTTCCAAGTATCCTAAGGACCGATGTTGAAACTGTTTGGATTCACAGGGGTATGAAACCATTTGGTGGAGGAAATAAAAATCTTTTAATTCATACAGACTGGTCTGAAAAACATTATGAAACTCAAGGTATTTTAGAGGAAACTTTTATTCATGAAGCAGCGCATACTTCATTAGATGGAATCTATTCAAATGATTTAGATTGGAAAAATGCCCAGAAAATAGATTGTCAGTTTATATCTACTTATGCTTTAGAAAATCCAAATAGAGAAGATATTGCTGAAAGTTACTTGTCATATTTTGCAGTTCGTTACGCTTCTAGAAGAATTTCAAAAAAAATGATCAACATTATTCATAATACAATTCCTGAGAGAATTAAATACTTTGACAAACAAGAGCAAAATATTTATCCATTCATTTCTGACAACAATTTTTAACATTTCTATGATACGTCTAACAATTATAATTTTTATTTTTAAGATTTACAATGGAAGATTATTTATCTAATGAGCAAGTTTTTTTATCTTTTAACATATATGTTGATTATTTCTGGTTTAAATGGAGGTGAAAGGGAAATGAAAATTTATAAATTCTCGAACAGAAGCTCTCTTGTAAATTGGAGTGTAGTTGATGATGGTGTTATGGGGGGGTACTCGAAAGGAAAGCTAAAAGTAAATACGAAAGGAAATGGTGTGTTTTCTGGGGAAATTTCACTCTATAATTATGGTGGCTTTAGCTCTTTAAGGTATTATTCAAAAAAAACAAAAATTTCTCCGAATGACACATTAGTTCTTCGCGTTAATGGTGATAATAAATTTTATCAAATTCGTATTAAACATTCTCAAAGAGATAGACATGTATATGTAAAGAAAGTATTTATTTCAGATGGATGGAAGAATATTGAGATACCATTAAGTGAATTCTCACCTTCTTTTCGTGGTAGGTCTTTAAGGATGGGTAATTTCAATCATGACTCTTTAACAGAAATAGGAATTTTAATTGGAAATAAAATAGAAGAAAACTTCATTCTTATAATTGATTCAATTTCTATAAAAAGTAATGATATCTGATACTTAGTTTATTTTAAGCTAAATGAGTAGTAATGAAGTATAAAAAAATACTATAATTATTGTAAATTTATATGTAAGGTGTAAACAATTCTTCAATAATTGAGAAAGATTAGGTCATTTAATGAAATTTAATATATTATTTTTAACCGCAGTTCTAATTACAATTAGTTGCTCCAGCGATAAAACAAAAAAGCTAGATACTATATCCACAGAAAAATTAGAACCAAAACTAGATGTACTCTCTGAAAAAGAAAAAAGAGCTAAAGCTCTAAAGTCTCAAGAGCTAGCGGTTGCCAAAAAAGATGCAGACTCTAAAGCAAAAAAAGTTGCTGAAGCAAAAAAAGCAGCGGACTTAAAAGCAAAAAAAGTAGCGGACCTAAAAGCAAAAAAAATAGCCAATGCAAAAAAAGCCGAAATTTTAAAGGCACAAGAAATAGCTGATGCCAAAAAAGCTGCTGAATTAAAGGAAAAAAGAGTCGCTGATGCTAAAATTGCAGCTATCGAAGAGAAGAAAAAAAGAGCAGCAGAAGAAGAAGCTTTAAGGATAGCGGATCAACTTCTCAAAGAAGCCGAAGCTGCAAAAAAGTTAGCTGAGCAAGATTTATCTCGAGAAGAAGGTGAGACTGTAAATGGAAAGAGAGACGGTAATTGGTCTTTCTATAATAAACAAGGCATTAAAGAGAAAGAAATTATTTATGATAATGGTTTAGATACACGCTGGGTATACTTTAATGAGAAAGGAACAAAAGAACGAGAAGGTCAAATGGTAGACGGTAAAGAAGAGGGAGTCTGGACTTTTTACAATGAAAAGGGGATTAAAGAAAGAGAGTCTGAACACAAATCAGGGCAAGAAGATGGTATTTATTCCTTGTGGCATGAGAATGGGCAGAAAAAAGAAGAAGGTCCATATAAAGGCAAAACACGTATCGGAGAGTGGACTTGGTGGTACGAGAATGGAAAAAAATGGCAAGAAGGTAGCTATTTAGAGGGTGAAAGAGATGGTACATGGAAAACATGGAAAAGGAATGGAAAGCGTTGGAAGGATGAAACATTTGATAATGGTTCTTTTGTTAGTAGAAAAAAATACTAGAAACTTATAATATATAAAAAATCCTTTACTTTCCTCTACTATTTAAAAGGTTTTAATTTAGATGGATACCTTCAGTCACGCCTTATGGGGAAAAGGATTATTCGGGTACCGGGGTTATAGTAAGACAGCGATATTTTTCGGAGCCATGCCTGACCTCTCTTCATTTGGTTTATTGTTTTTTGTAAACCTTTTTAATCAAAACGGTCAAAGGTTTGGTCCTCCTAAACTTGAGACAATTCCAAGTTGGTTGTTTTTTAATTATGATTTAACTCATAGTTTCATTTCGGCCTTTATCTGTATATCAATTGTTTACTATTTTAACAAAAGTATTGCATTCGCAATGCTTGCTTGGCCTTTTCACATTCTGTTAGATTTTCCATTTCATTCAAAAGCCTATTTCCCAACAAAATTATTTTTTCCACTTTCAACTTTTTCTTTTGATGGAATCCCTTGGTCAAATCCAGAGGTTTGGTTTCCAAATATTGCGGGAATAATTATCTTATTTATCTATCGTAATAAAAATAGACCAAACCAATAAAGCGGTTATTTCTTCATATCTTTTGTTAATTTCAGCAGAGTTTCGAAAATATATTTAATAAAAAAGATATATCTTTCTGTAAATTTTAATTCAAGAATATTCTAATAAACGATTATTTGTTAGTTTAAGGTTAAATTGTTTGTTTTTTATTTTTACAGAATTAGTTTTTTTTAAGAGGTCAGGGTATTGAATAGTCTTACATCAAATAATATTCACCTAAATAAAAAAGAGCATATATACTCTTTGAAGTCTAATCCGACGCTAACTTTTACTAGTGTTACTACTTTTATTGATCAATTTTTTGAAGAGTTTAATTCTCAAAAAATAGCGACAAATCTAGTCCAAAATCATCCAAAATACTCCGATTACACCATTGAGGGTCTTATTAAAGAATGGAAAGATGCAGCACAGCATGGAACAGATGTTCATGAAGAAATTGAAGATTGGATTAAAAAAGAAAAAATACCCTCTGAGAATAAATCTAAGTACGGGATCAGATGGCTACATGCCTATAAAAAACAATCAAATATAGAAATCATCTCTGAGGTGATTTTGTACAGTGAAGAGTTAAAAATATCTGGGACAGTAGATATTTTAGCTTTAAATAAATATACAGGTAAATATGATATTATTGATTGGAAAACATCTAAAAGAATTATTAAAAAGTCATTTAATGGTAAAATGGGGATAAAGCCACAAACTCAAAAAATAATGGATTGTAACTTCAGTCATTATGCTCTCCAACTTTCCTTATATAGGTATATACTAGAGAGATATTATGGCCTAGAAATAGAAAATCAATATATCGTTCACTTAAAAGAAGACTCTGCCAGGCCATTACCAACGCCGTATTTAAAAGAAGATATTATAAGAATGCTGAGTAGTAAATAGATGACATTTATTAAAAAAATTAAAAAAGATGGATCTAATGTTATTCTTTATAAATGTCCCGATCCTGTAAGTGAAATTTTAATTTCAGATGGAGAGACTTGTCAAATAGCTTTTTTAGATGTGGAAACAACAGGCCTCCTTCATAATGAGGATGAAGTTATTGAGCTTGCGGTAAGGGTTCTTTTAATTGAAAAAAGAACAGGTAAGATTATTCGTGTCATTAGTGAGTTTGAATCATTTAACGAACCCAGGAAATCAATTGATAGTTCTATAACTAGACTAACTGGTATTAACTCTAAAATGGTTAATGGAAAAAAAATTAGCTGGTCTAGGGTAAATAAAAATTTAAAAGATGTAGACTTAATTATTTCTCACAATGCTTCTTTCGATAGACCTTTTGTCGATGCTAATTCTGAAATTTCAAAGTCTAAAATTTGGGGCTGCTCTATAAAAGATATCGATTGGTTGACAAGAGGTTTTACAAATGTAAAACAGGAGCTTCTTTGCTTTTGGCATGGATTCTATTTTGAGTCCCATCGCGCGATGAATGATGTTTCTGCATTGATACACTTATTAACTCATCCTTCATATAGTACAGAAAGACCTCTTGTAGAATTAATTAATAGTTCAGAACAAGATTCTTTTAATATCTGGGTTACTAATTTCCCTTTTAATGCCGCAAAAAAAGATAAGATTAAATCAAAAGGATATAATTGGAATACTACAAAAAAACTTTGGTTTAAAAGGGTCCTTCCGGAAAAGGTTGAAGAAGAAAAATCATTTTTAATAGATTTGATTTACCTCGATTCATTTAGAGGACTCATTGAAAGTATAGATCCTATAAACAATTATAAGGATACTTTTAGTTAATAAATTAAATAATACGGGTGTCTCTGGAATATGAATAAATTAATTTCTAACTCAATTATAATAATAGCTAGCTTGACTATGTTAAGTGGACAAAGTAGTTTAGAAAAACAATTGAGGGAAATAGATGAATTAAGAGCAAAACTGAAAGGGTTAAAACCTGATGAAACTCCTATTGCAAAAAATTCACTTGAGGTATTACCTTGGGAAATCATCCAACAATCCTGGGAGATGCAACTTAATGACCTTGATTGGGTATCTGAATTATGCTCTGATGATATGCACCTTTGGAATAGTGATTCTCCAATGCCACATAATGTAGAATCTATTTCTAGAAAATTATCTTATAAAAAAAATAATTCAAAAATGTTGTTTTATGATTTGAAAAAAACTGGAACTATTCTAAAAGAGGATTTTTCCATAGTTTATTATTACATGACATCAGAAATACTAACTCCATCAGGAAAAATCAATAAATATGATAGTAAAATTTCTGACACTCTAGTAAAAAGTGGAAAAACTTGGAAAATTATTTCTAGGTTCCAAGATACAAAATATAATTAAAAAAAATAATGAATAGAAAAAAATATCTTGCTCTATTCAAAATTTGTCTTTTTATATTTCTTTCCGGATGTAGTAAAAAAGAAACAGAGTTAACTCTCTTAAATAAAACAGTACCAGAGGGAGTCTACGGGAAAAATTTCTCTTATAATACTTTATTATCAGTTTCAGAGTTATTCAAAAACTCTGAAGAACATATAGACAAGAAAATTATTGTAAAAGGAAAGATAATAGAGGTTTGTCCAATGAGAGGTTGTTGGGTTAAAGTTGTTGATTCTGATGATAAGGCATCAATTAGAATAAAAGTGGAAGATGGACTAACAGTCTTTCCTCTTTCTGCTGTCGGAGCAGAGATGATTGTCGAAGGAATTTTGAGAAAGAGGATGTTTTCACAAAAACAAGCAATGGATTGGAAAGTTCATTTAGCTCAAGAAAAAGGCGAAGTCTTGAATCTTAAATCCGTTAGAATAACACCTGAAGATATGTACGAATATAGGGTTGAATGTTCTGGAGCAATAATTTTATAAACTCCTTTTGCATAGAAATATTATAGAACTTAATGTATGATAATTAAGGTGACTGGAGCACTCTTAAGGCTTGAAGATAAATATCTTATATGTAAAAGGGACTCAAAAGGAAGTATGCCTGGATTATGGGAATTTCCCGGAGGAAAGTTAGAAGTTGGTGAGTCTCTGGAAGATTGTATTAAGAGAGAACTGAAAGAAGAGCTGGATATAGATGCTAAAATTGGAAAGCTTTTTACAAGCTACATTTATTCTTATTCCCATATCACTTATCATCTATTCTTTTATGAGATTTTGAGTTTCGAAGGAGTAATTAAAATGAATGTCCATAAAAAAATTATTTGGGAGACAGTAGACAGATTTAAATATTATGATTTTTTACCAGGTGATATTCCTCTAATTAAGATTATGCTTAACTAAAGTTGAATTGGAAAAACTGTTAAAAAAAATTATTCATGTGGACATGGATGCCTTTTATTGTTCTGTTGAGCAGTTAGATAATCCAGATCTAATAGGAAAACCTATTGTTGTTGGAAGTGAAAAAGATAGAGGTGTAATTGCTGCAGCATCCTATGAAGCAAGAAAATATGGAATACATTCAGCGATGGCCTCAGTAGTAGCAAAAACAAAATGTAAAAATTTAATTTTTATAAAACCTAGGATGTCTAGATATAAAGAAATTTCAAATAAAATAAGAAAAATATTTTCAGACTTTACAGATTTAGTGGAGCCTCTATCCTTAGATGAAGCTTTTTTAGATGTTACAGATAATAATACTCTTGCTACTGATATAGCATTTGAAATACGAAAAAGAATAAAATCTGAAATTGGAATAACATCTTCAGCTGGTATATCAATTAATAAATTTGTTGCAAAAATAGCTACTGAAGTAAACAAGCCAGATGGACAGAGAACAATTCATCCTACAAAGATAAATGAATTTTTAGATTTTTTACCAATAGGTAAATTCTTTGGAGTAGGAAAAGTAACAAGAAAAAAGATGCAAGAGCATGGAATATATCTTGGCCGAGATTTACGAAAATTAAAACGATCTTATTTAATTAAAAACTTTGGTAAATCTGGTAAATATTTTTATGATATTGTTAGAAGCATAGAAGACAACCCCGTTAATCCTAATAAAATTCGAAAATCTGTCGGTATAGAAAGGACATTCACTTCAGATTTATTATTGGAAAGTGATATAATTGAAGAATTGAATGTTTTAGCAAATGAATTGGAAAAAAGATTATTCAAATCAAAAGTAAAAGGTAAAACTATTATTTTAAAAATTAAATATGCTGACTTCAAACAAATTACTATCAGTCGTACAATCGAACGATATGTTAACAAAAAAAGAGATTTTTTTTTAATTATTGAAGATTTAATATGTAAAGCTAATTTAATTAAACCTGTTCGTTTGCTTGGTATTACTATATCAAATTTTAAAAAATTAAATACTGAACAAAAAAAAATACAAGTTAATTTTAATTTTTAAGAATTAAAATTATGAAGATTCAACAATCCATAAAAAAAATAAATATATATGAATTAGGAATAGTTTTTTATCGATTTAGTATAAAAATAAAAAGAGTGAAGGTCTTTATCAATCGTATTGGTGATGTACATCTAGTTATTCCTCAAAATGAAACATTAAATAATGCTATAAAATTTGCGGTTTTTCAAAAAGAATGGATTCAAAAAACTAAATTAACTCAAAAAAGAGAGATTCTGACAATTATTGATTTTAATATAGACATATATAAGCTTGAGATTTTTAAGGAAAATATGATTTCCAGAATAAATGATATTAGTAAAATAAATGTTTTACCATTTAATAAAGTTATTTTTAAGCATATGTTTTCCCGCTGGGGAAGTTGCAGCAGGATAAATAACATTAGTTTAAATAATTTATTATATCACTTAACTGATGATCTAAAAGATTATGTCATTAAACATGAGCTTGTTCATACAAAAGTAAAAAATCATGGTAAGGAGTTTTGGAAGATGTTAGAAAGTATTTGTGAAAACTCTAAAAAAATGAGATATACTTTAAATAATTCTTACTTTATAAAGACATACTAGCTTTACAGGCTTAATGGAAATAGATAAAAAAGAACTGAAGAGGAGAAAACCTTTAAATTTAATTTCAATATTCTTATCATTATTATTCATTTACTTATTCATTTTACTAAATAAATAATATTTTTTGTCATAATTTATATTATTGAATAATAATTAAATACGAAAAGTTTTATTTTAGAATGATAAACCCAGAATTAATATTTATAACGTTTATATTCCTTGTACTTGTCGGAACGGCTTTTTGGATGAAAATACCAAAGATAACTTTTCCACTTGGGGCGATTTATTTAGGTTTCATTTTTTCAAATACAAATAATCTAGAAAAGAAAGTAGAAGGTGAGTACATCGAAATTGATCATTCTGTGAATGATCAATTAGCACAAAATAATAGTTTTGAGAAAAATAAAAGCTTTTCTAATGGCATTTTAATAGAACCAATTAAACCTAAGCTAGAACCTAAACCTCTTACGTTTAATGATGGTAGAACTAAAAAAGAAAAAGTAAAGAAAGTTAAAGCCAACGCTTCTCCATCTACTGAAGATAATAAAGAAATTGTTAATATAAACCTTGAAAAAGATACTACAAAAAAAGTTGCTTCTTATCTAACAGTTGAAGATATAAAAATTTGTAAAACTATCTATAAAAGAACTCCAGTAGGCTCTGATATAATCTTTTCAAACACGGTAGATTCTCTTTATTGCTATTCTAGAATTAAGAATACGGGAAGTAAGGTTGAGGTAAGGCATATTTGGTATTACGAGAATAAAATAATGACACAAGTAAAGTATAACGTCAAAAAATCAAATATTTACCGTTCTTGGACAAAAAAAACAATTTTACAATCTCAGATTGGAAATTGGAAGGTTGATATTTTAGACTCTTATGGGACAATTATTGGTAGTAAAAAATTTAGAATCACAAAACCGAAGCGTGCTAATTGATATATTGAAACCCTTTTTCTTTTTAATTCTATTTTTTTATTCATGTCGTCCTGTTATCAAAGAAAAAACAATAGATATGAATTGGTCCAAATTTGACCTTGATCTTCCTAATGGAATAGAGGTTCTCCAAGGAGTAAATAAAAAAATCCCTCTCAAAGCTTGGGCTGCTATTATTGATCTTGATAATATAAATATTACTGCCAAAATATTATCATCTTCTGATGTTGATGGCGTTGAAACTCCTAGTAGTTTTCTTGAAAATAATAATGCTATTATTGTTTTAAATGGTGGCTATTATATATCAGATAATAGTCGTGCGAAACATGTAGGATTATTAAAAACCTCAGGTGTGCTCAGGGAACCAGCTAGTCCGTCCATAATTAAAGAAGATCTCAGATATTATATTTCAAGAGGTGCTTTTGGAATAAGAGATAATGGAACTCCAGACATTGCTTGGGCTTCAACGTATAATGATTCAATTTTTGAATGGGATCGTCCAATAGCCAACAGACCGGGCTATCCAAGTAAAAGTTTCTCTGGAAATTCTAAAAGACACTGGAAGGTTTCTGGAGCTTTGCACGCGGGTCCAATTCTTATTTCAAATGGGAATATAAATATTACTGTTGAAGAGGAAGTGTTTTTTAATACACCTGTTGCTGGAGTACAGCCACGCTCAGCAGTTGGATATACTGAAAATAATAAACTTATATTGATGGTTGTTGATGGGAGACAACCAGAAAGTCGTGGTGTCTATTTAGAGGAATTAGCAGTAATGCTTAAGTATTTTAATTGTTATGAAGCAATTAATCTAGATGGAGGTGGATCAAGTGCAATTGTTGCTGATACTCGTTTGTTGAACCGACCTTCAGGTTTATCCTCTCAAAGAGAAATAATGTCTGCAATAGGAATTTTTTACAAAAAGGTGTGATATGAAATTTTTAAGAAAATTATATGATTGGATTCTCCCTTGGGCCGATAAACCATCAGGTGCTAAAATTTTAGGTTTTATGTCAACCGCAGAAGCGTCTTTTTTCCCGATTCCACCAGATGTCCTTTTGATTCCTTTGGCACTGGGTAATAGAAAAAAAGCTCTTTATTACGCTTTTATTTGCAGTCTCTGTTCAGTTTTGGGTGCAATTATTGGTTATTCAATAGGCAAATGGCTTTGGTATACTGAAATAGGCGTATTTTCTGAATTTGCTGATTTTTTTTTTAATAATATTCCAGGTTTTTCTCATGATGCCTTTAGCAAAATCAAAGGTCTATATGATGAGTATAATTTTTTAATTATTTTTACCGCTGGGTTTACTCCGATTCCATTTAAACTATTTACTGTAAGTGCAGGTGCATTTAAATTGAACCTTCCTCTTTTTATTTTAGCATCAACGGTTAGTCGAAGTTCGCGGTTTTTCCTTGTATCTTATTTAATTAAACTTTATGGTGATCCTGTTAAACAGCTAATTGATAAGTATTTCAATATCTTAGCCATTCTTTTTACAATTTTATTAATTATCGGTTTTTTATTAGTTAAGCTTATTTTTTAAATGAAACCTATTTTGAATTTTATATAGTGTATTGATTTTCATAGAAACGGACTCTATATTCGTTATATGAATTCAGAAAGTCAGAATAGCTCAGAGGATGAAAGCCAATGGCTGGATAGCCTTGAAACAAGTGATGATGTATTAGATCTAAATAATGCCGTCAGTATAAATGATCCAATTTCTAAGTTTGGACTAAAAACCCCATTGAACGTAGAAGTTGGAACAAGTCTAAAGAATGCACTTGTCCTCCTTCAAAAAGAAGAAAAAAATTGTATTTTAATTCTTAATGATGAGGCGTTGGTTGGAATTCTTACAGAGCGTGATATTTTACTTAAGGTGACAGGAAAAGGTTATGACCTTAGTATTGTTACGGTCGATGAATTTATGACTGGATCTCCAGAATATTTAAACAAAGAAGATCCTTTGGCATATGCCTTAAATAAAATGCACGTAGGTGGCTTTAGGCATGTTCCTATTGTCGATGATTCTCATAAACCAGTTGGTTTAATTAGTATAAGTGATATCATTGGTACTATCGCCGATTATTTTAGCCGAGAAATAATTAATCTTCCACCTCTTAATAGAATAGTAGATTCTAAAATGAGAGAAGGTGGTTGATAACACAATTTTATATATCGCCTTTTTACTTTATCAATCTCTAAAATTAAGTTATCGTTTTATAGCACATACCAATCTTAAAATTTAATTCTCTATCTACTTTTCAGTTTTGCTGGTTGGAAAATTAACAACCCAATTTATATAATCGCTGGATTTGCTTTTCTTTAAATGTATATCAAGAATTTTCTAAACGTGTTTCTACTAATATTTTTTTCACTGGGTTTTTCTCAAGATGCAAGAGTAGCACAACTAAACATAGATAATTTAACTGTTCAGTTAAATTACAATTTAACCGCCTCATTCCATGGAGAGATTATTAACAATGGATCAAATGATTTAGAGATGGTGTTAATAAAAAACGTTTATGGCTTGCCAATTGATTGTCAAGCTTCAATATGTATTGATTATTCTTGCTATAGTTCTAGCATCGATAGTGTTTTTTTTGTTTTATCAGGCTTTGATACTTTAGATCTAGTAATTGATTTGATAGCTTCAAATAATTTTTCTGGTTATCTTGAGCTTGAATTCTTTGATATTCTTAACCCAAGCGAAAAAATACTAAAAACATTATCAGTAATAAATTATTTATCAACTATTTCTTACGACAAAGAATTTAAAAAAAAAAGTTTAACACATATTTACCCTAACCCGTTTAATAGCAAAATTAAATTAACTTTAGATATAACCTATAATGATAATATCAGCGTTGATATTTATAATATTAATGGTTCTATTATAAAAAATATGAAAAATATAAAAGTAGGGCCTGGGTTCTCCACCATTAAGTGGGATGGGAAAAGTAACAAAGGTCAAATTGTAAAGACTGGGATTTATTTTGTTAAATTAAAAGGCTCAGTTTTTAAAGATATTTTAGAGATTACCCTTCTAAAATAGAACTTATGATTTTGTAAAACATCGGATTAAATGTGCGTATTGTATTATATACAGTTATTTATTACTTAGCTATAAACTATTCATATTCATCTTCTTTGAATGATAAATATGTAGATACCTCCCTGAGAATTATGGCTGAGGCTCTAACAGATAGTACCGCTTACAATAGATTAGCATTCTTGTGTGATAAATTTGGGCCGAGGTTAAGCGGGAGTCCTAATCTAGAAAATGCTATTAATTGGATTCTTAAAGAAATGAAAAAAGATAGCCTAGATAACGTTAGAGGTGAGCGGGTAAAAGTACCAGTTTGGAAAAGAGGAAAAGAGTCTCTAAAACTATTAAAACCTCACAACCGAGAGTTAAGAATGCTTGGCTTGGGTGGAAGTGTGTCTACCCCAAGAGGTGGTATAGTTGGAGATCTTTTAGTTGTCGATAATTTTGAAGATCTGAAAAATAATTCAAATAAGGTGAATGGTAAAATTATTCTTTTTAATTGTGATTTCACAACATACGGAGAAACTGTTTTATATCGGTATAACGGAGCAATAGAGGCAGCTAAGTTAGGTGCTGTAGCTAGTTTGATTAGATCAATTGGAGACTGGTCTATGAATACTCCACATACGGGGAATACTTCATATCATAAAGATGTAAAAAAAATTCCACACGCAGCAATCACAATGGAAGATGCAGGTAGCTTTAAAAGGCTTTCTGATAGAGGCGAGAGAATCACATTAAAGTTAGATATGGATGCAAAGACAGGTGGAGATAGCTGGTCAAGAAATATTATTGCCGAAATTATTGGATCTGAATATCCTGATGAAATTATCGTAGTTGGCGGTCATATTGACTCTTGGGATGTCGGCCAAGGCGCACACGATGATGGAGGAGCATGCATAGCATCCTGGGAGGTCTTAAGATTAATTAAAGCTTTAAAACTGAAACCAAAAAGAACAATAAGATGTGTTTTATGGACAAATGAAGAAAATGGAGGTATGGGTTCAAAGGCATATCGTGATATGCACCTAGATGAACTTAAAAACCATATTGTTGCAATTGAATCAGATGGCGGAGTTTTTGCTCCTGAAGGTTTTGGTTTTTCAGGATCGGATGAAGCTTTTGAAATTGTAAAAGAAATACATAAATTATTGAAACCACTCAAAGCACAAACTATTACTAGAGGCGGTAGAGCAGCAGATGTTGCACCTTTAAATGATCAAGGTGTACCTGTAATGTCTTTAAAAGTTGATAATTCTAAATACTTTTGGTATCATCATACAGATGCAGATACCTTTGACAAAGTCAACTTAGACGAATTCAATAGTTGTGTTGCCGCCATGGCAATAATGGCTTATACTATTGCGGACATGGAAAAACCCATTCCAAGGTAATATGAGAATTAAAGCAGGCGATTTAATACTTGAATTAAACGTATATTTCCCTCCGATTTAATAATAAATAAGGTGGATTTTTTATGTCTATTGTGAATATTTCTGGTTACGGCGATGACTTGACTGTTAATGATGTACGTATTGGAGATCTAACTCCAGCTCAACACGAAAAAATAGAGCATGAGAAGGGTGGTCAAAACTATTCGCCGCTTGAAGATGTGGTAGTCTCAAAAGTTAAAGATAGCTCTACTTTGATAGCTAGAAAACCAGATCCTAATGATATAAATAGATATATTGAGTCTGAACTTTTAGATGGCTTATGTTGCTATTCTGCTGTGAATCAAGGGCAGCTTAATCAAACAATTGTCGATTCAGTTATCCATCATTTGCAAAACGAAAAATTACCTACCGTTCCAAGGTCAATTCGGCATAAATACATGAGCGCTTTCTTGCTTGCGGCTACTGGAATATCTGAAATGGATAAAGTTGTTCCAAAGGTTGCTGGTGTAGAATCGTGGGAATTGACATTTAAAATTTGTAGAAGGTGGGGTTATATGCGAAAAGGTATCCCTAAAAATAAAGGAATCGTTGTTGGTGCAACAGGTAACTTCCACGGTAGATCGGTTGCAGCGGTATCCATGTCAGATGATGCTGACTCAAGAGAAGGGTTCGGCCCTTTTATTCCTGGAATCGAATTAGTTAAGTTTAATGATTTTGATTCTATAAATAGCTTGTTTGAAGAGAAAGGAGAGTTAATATCTGCGTTTATGATAGAGCCAATTCAAGGTGAAGCAGGTGTTATCGTTCCAGATGATGATTACCTACCTAAGGTAGCTGAATTATGTAAGAAACATAATATTTTACTTGCAGTAGATGAAGTTCAAACCGGTTTTGGTAGAACTGGTGCTAACTTTGCTCATCAGCTATACAATATAAAGCCTGATATCATGGGCTGTGGCAAAGCTGCTGGTGGCGGTATACTACCGGTATCATTTGTCGCTGGTAGACGCGATGTGATTGATGTCTTAACACCTGGTAGTGAAGGATCAACCTTTGGCGGATACCCGCTTGCTTCTGTTGTTGGAACTTACGCAATTAAAGTATTAGTAGATGAACATTTAGCTAGAAATGCTAGAGAAAAAGGAAAAAAGCTAATTGGTAATATGGAAAGAATAATGCGAGAATTTCCAGATAAAATTAAAGAAGTGCGTGGAAAAGGGCTCCTTACCGCTTTTGAAATGTTTAATGAAAAGCACCTTGATGGTCACGCTGTCTCAGTTGGCTTGTTAGACAAAGGAGTATATGCAAAAGAGACACACCATACAACAGTTAGAATAGCACCAGCATTAACAATAACAAACGATCAGATAGATATTTTGTCTGATTCTATTAGAGAAGTAGTTAAAGGATTATAACTCATGGACTTTTTAAAAGTATTAGGTATCAAAGATCAAAATTACGGGTCATGCTCTGGTCCGAATCAATGGAATACAACGACAGATCAAGGAGAAATTAAATCCTTGAATCCTTCTAATGGTGAGATTATATCTTCTGTATATAACTGCAGTGTAGTGGATTACAATAATATAGTCAAACTATCACTCGAGTCACAAAGAGAGTGGGCGAAGGTCCCTGCGCCAGAGAGAGGTTCTCTCGTCAGGGAAATGGGAAATGCACTCAGGGATTATAAAGACCCTCTTGGAAGTTTAGTTTCATTTGAAATGGGAAAGATTAAACAAGAAGGTGATGGAGAAGTTCAAGAAATGATAGATATTTCCGACTTTGCAGTTGGCCAATCACGTATGCTTTATGGTAATACTATGCACTCGGAAAGAAAAGATCATAGAATGTACGAGCAGTGGCATCCACTTGGAATCGTCGGTGTAATTAGTGCATTTAATTTTCCAGTAGCAGTTTGGAGTTGGAATGCATTTATTGCAGCCATTTGTGGAAATACAACTATCTGGAAACCTTCACCATCGGCACCTCTATGCGCTGTTGCAGTACAAAATATATGCAACGAAGTCTTAAATAAATTTAATGCACCGAATATTTTTAGTACCGTTATTGGTCCTGGGGCAACTATTGGTGAAGAGATGATAAATGATAAAAATATTTCACTTGTCTCTTTTACTGGTTCTACAAAAGTTGGTCGCCATGTTAATGAAAAAGTTTCAAAACGTTTCGGTAAGGTCATACTGGAATTAGGTGGAAATAACTGCATTATTGTTGATGAGACAGCTGATATGGATATAGTTATCCCTGCAATTGTTTTTGGTTCAGTTGGTACTGCTGGTCAAAGATGTACAAGTACTAGGCGTGTAATAGTTCATGAATCTAAATACGTAGAATTAACAGAAAAATTAATTGCTGCTTACAAACAAGTGAAAATTGGAGACCCTTTACTTCCTAGCACACTTATGGGACCGCTTGTAGACTCTAATGCTGTTGATAATTTTATGAAAGCAGTAAAAACAGCAAAAAAACTAGGCGGGGAAGTTCTCTACGGTGGTACTTTAGCTAGTGCTGGTGGTAATTATATTAATCCAACTATAATTAAAGCTGAAAATAATTGGGAAATTGTCCAAGAAGAAACATTCTCCTCTATTTTATATTTGATGACATACGAAACATTAGAAAATGCTCTTGAAATGCATAATAGTGTGCCGCAAGGTTTATCGTCTTCTCTTTTTACTCTGAATATAAGAAATGCTGAATATTTTTTATCATCTAGAGGATCAGATTGCGGAATAGCTAATATCAATATTGGAACATCTGGTGCTGAGATAGGTGGTGCATTTGGTGGTGAAAAAGAAACTGGAGGGGGTCGTGAATCTGGTTCAGATAGTTGGAAACAATATATGAGAAGGCAAACAAACACTATCAACTGGAGTAAGGAATTACCTCTAGCTCAAGGCATAAAATTTAATATTTAAGGAAAATATTTAATGAATATAAATTTCAAAAACACAAGAGATACAATTTCAAAACATATGCTCGCAGATGGAATGTCGCCAGTCATAGATCTTGAGAAAAGTCATGGCTCATGGCTAGTTGATGGAAATACAGGGAAAGAGTATCTTGATCTGTTTTCTATGTTTGCTTCAATGTCAGTTGGGTACAATCATCCATATGTATTATCTCAAAAAGATAGGCTCGCAAATGCTGCGATAAATAAACCTACAAACTCCGATATTTATTCTCCAGAAATGGCAAAATTTGTTGATACATTTGGGCGTATTGCTCAACCTGATTATTTACCATATTCTTTCTTTATTGAAGGTGGCTCTCTGGCTGTAGAGAACGCTCTGAAAGCTGCTTTTGATTGGAAAGTGAGGCTCAACCTTTCCAGAGGGAAGCCAGAAAAAGGTGATCAGATTATTCATTTAAAAGATTGTTTTCACGGTAGATCTGGATATACTATGTCACTAACAGATTCTCCTGACCCAAGAAAAGTCCAATACTTCCCAAAATTTGATTGGCCAAGAGTAAGTAATCCATCAATGATTTTTCCATTAAACGATGAAAATTATGCGAAAATTTTAAAAAGTGAAAAAGTTTCTCTTGATGAAATAAAAAAAATATTACTTAAGTCTGCTGATAATATTGCTGGTCTAATCATTGAGCCAATACAAGGCGAAGGTGGGGATAATCACTTTAGGAAGCAATATCTAATGCAACTAAAAGAACTTTCATTAGAAAATGACTTTTTACTCATATTTGATGAAGTCCAGACTGGTATAGGCTTAACAGGGAAAATGTGGGCTCATCAGAGGTTTTGCAATGACAAATGTAAAGATAAATGTGGGGATTTTTGTCAAAAGGTTACACCTGATGTGATGAGTTTTGGGAAAAAGACTCAAGTTTGTGGAATATTAGGAAGTGAAAGACTTGACCAGATTGAAAAAAATGTTTTTAAAGAGTCAAGCCGAATAAATTCTACTTTTGGAGGCAACCTCGTTGATATGGTTCGTTTCACTATTTATTTAGAGATAATTGAACAAGAAAGTCTTTTGCAAAAATCTTATGAAAATGGAAAGTACTTACTATCATCTATTGAGAACTTAGAACAAGAATTTCATGGTATTATTTCTAATGCAAGAGGCAAGGGACTCTGGTGTGCATATGATCTTCCAAATGGAGCGATGAGAGATAGACTTACAGAATTAATTCAAGAAGAGGGTGCAATAATATTAGGTGCAGGTCATAAGTCAATAAGGTTTAGACCTCATCTTAATATAAATAAGGAAGAAATTGATATAGCGATGACTATGATGAGAAGTGCTATAGCAAAGCTATAATTTTGAAATCAAAAACAGGAATTCTTTATTTAGTTTCAACGCCAATTGGAAATTTGGGCGATATGACTTTTAGAGCAGTTGAAATTTTAAAAAATGTTGAATTAGTGGCAGCTGAAGATACCCGTCATTCTAAAAAACTTTTCAATCATTATTTAATTAAAACTCCCTTATTGTCTTACTTTGAACATAATAGAAACCTTAGAATTCCACGTTTACTGGATCATTTAAATAAAGGTGATAATATTGCTCTTATTACTGATGCTGGTACTCCTGCAATTTCAGACCCTGCATATAAGCTAGTTAGGGAAGTTATTAGAGCAAATATTAAAGTAGAGCCAATTCCTGGAGCATCTGCAGTTCTATCTTCTTTAGTAGCTTCAGGGCTTCCAACAGATCGGTTTATCTTTGAAGGTTTTTTACCTCTAAAAAAGGGACGAATAAAAAGAATTGAATCAATGATAATTGAAACGGGTACAATTATTATATATGAATCTCCTAAAAGACTTTTAAGAACTTTAAAACATCTAAATGAAGTACTTGGTAATAGGCCAGCGGTTGTAGCTAGGGAGATAACAAAACTACATGAGGAATTTATTAGGGGAACTTTGCCTGAATTATATGAATATTATTCTAAAAAAACACCAAAAGGTGAATGCGTAATCTTGATTGGTAAAAGTGATGAAAATGTCTACTTCAACTAAGAATATTTTTATTTCATTTGAGGGTATTGATGGTTGTGGGAAATCAACCCAAGTCGAGCTTCTAATAAAAAAACTTAATAGCCTTAAAATACGCTCTCTACTTGTTAGAGAACCTGGTGGCTCTAAAATAGCAGAAAATATAAGGTCAATATTACTAGATAATTCGAATAGGTTAATGTCAAATGAGACTGAAGCTCTTTTAATGACTGCCTCGCGCGCACAGTTAACCAGGGAAGTAATAATTCCGAAATTAAATGAAGGTTTTGTTGTTGTAGCGGATCGATTTCAAGATTCAACTATAGCATACCAAGGAGGCGGCCGCGGATTAGATATTTCTTTTCTTGAGATGCTTAATTTATTTGCCACTAATCATCTTATCCCAAACATGACTTTTTATATAGATATCTCTGCTAAAGAAGGTCTAAAGAGAACAATTTCGAATGAGTTTGATAGAATTGAAAATGCTGGTGAAGCATTCCAAGTCAGAGTTAGAAACGAATATCTTAAGCTAACAAAAAAGGAACCTCAAAGAGTTTTTTTAGTTGATGGTACAAAAACAGTCACTGAAATCCATGAAGAAATTTGGAGTAAAATAGAAAAAATAATATGAAAAATTCATTAGTAAAGTTGTTTGCATTATGCTTAATCGTAATTCCATCACTCAGTTTTTCCTATTCAGGTAGTGATATTTATAAAAAAGTAAGAAAAAATCAATCCTTAATAAACGATATATATATGCATCTTGTTACAAATTATGTTGATGATATTGATTTAGATACATTTACAAAATTAAGTATAAATAATATGCTTCTGGAATTAGATCCGTACACTGTGTACATGGAAGATGAAGAAAAGAGTGGGATAGAAATGCTAACAAAAGGAAAATATGGTGGTGTTGGTATTCAAATTGGTAAACGTGAAAAAGTGCTTACCGTCATTTCACCCATGGAAAACTCACCTGCAAAACGCGCTGGTATTTTAAGTGGAGATAAAATAATTAAAATTGATAATGCAGAAACTAATGAACTTTCAATGGATGATGCTGCCAAATTAATAAGAGGTGAAAAAGGAACTGAGATTACATTGAGTATCGAAAGGTATGGTGAGAATGATTTAATAGACTTTATTCTAACAAGAGAAAATATAAAAGTAAAGGATGTCTCTTTTTCAGGTATGCTTAATGAAACAACTGGTTATATCCGTTTAACTCGTTTTTCAAGAAACTCAGATAATGAGGTTAAAAAATCTATTGAAGATCTATTAGAAGAAAACATGAAGGGGTTAATTTTAGATTTAAGAGATAATCCTGGAGGGCTTTTAAATGCTGCCGTTAATATTTTAGACTTCTTCACAGAAAAAGGTGAAGTACTTGTTTGGACTGAAGGTAAAACTCAAAAATCTCAAAAAAAGTATACAAGTAAAAACTCACCAATCATTTCAAATGACATTGATATCATTGTTCTAGTAAATCAAGGAAGCGCGTCTGCAAGCGAAATTGTTGCTGGAGTACTTCAAGATCTAGATCGCGGTGTGGTCATAGGCCGGTCAACTTTTGGAAAAGGTTTAGTTCAAACGGTTTTTAATATTGATAGAAATAGGTCTTTGAAAATAACTACTGCTAAATATTATATACCGAGTGGAAGGCTAATCCAGAAACCTGGTTATCTTCCAGATGAAATTTTGGCAGATAGCTCAGTTCAAGATACAGTTTTTTATACTAAAAATGGTCGCTTAATGTCTGGAGAAGGAGGTATCACTCCAGATTATCAAATTGAACTAGAACCAATAACACCCATTCTTGCCGCATCATGGAGGCAAGGTTTATTTTTTAATTTTGTGCAAAAAAATAAAATGAATTATGATCTTTTTAATCAAGTGGAAACAGATACCAGTCTTATCTATAATTTTGAAAGTTATATTCATTCTAATGATCCAGATATTTTCATGAAAGGTGAGTCAAGTTATTTAGATATGAAAGAGTCTTTGATGGAATTAGATTCGACAAGTGTTCAAATTCAAGGCGGATTAGATATACTTGATTCTTATTTTGAAGAAATCGCACTACTCCAATTTGAAAAAGAAAAAGACAAACTTCACCATCATTTGTTAGTTGAATTTTCAGATCATTTTAATGGGAAAGACGGGAAGACAAGAACCTTAGCAAAAAAAGATAAAGATATTATTAAGGCTTTAGATCTTTTAAATGATAGCGTTGCTTATGAAAATATTTTTGTTCCTCAATAAAATATATTATTTATAAAATAATTCATGTTAATTTTATATCTGTTTAGGGGCGATTAGCTCAGTTGGTTAGAGCGCTACGTTGACATCGTAGAGGTCGGCGGTTCGAATCCGTCATCGCCCACTTTTAAATATGAGAAACATTAAAATAAAACTTCCAGACAATTCTTACAAGAGTATGACAATAGGTACTACTCCCCAAGAGGTGGCTGAGAGTATTGGGCCTGGGTTGGCCCGAGCCGTTGTTGTTGCAAAAATAGATGGCGTTTTGAAAGACTTAAACTTTTCAATAGAGAATGACTGTAGTCTCGAGCTTTTTACTGGTGATTCTGCTGAAGGTCATGACACTCTTTTGCATTCAACCGCACACCTTATGGCCCAAGCTGTGAAAGATCTCTTTCCTGAAGCTAAGGTTACAATTGGTCCAACTATTGAAAATGGCTTTTACTACGATTTCGATGTTGATATTTCTTTTACTGACAAAGTTATTCAAAATATTGAAAATAGAATGAAAGAGTTAGCAAAATCTTCCCAAGAAATATCAAGAATGGAAATTTCTGCATCAGATGCAGTAAAAATGTTTGATGATATGGGTGAGTCCTACAAAGTAGAAATTATTAAAGAAATAGACCCTAATGATATTATATCAGCATATACACAGACCAGCTTTACGGACCTTTGTCG
>ENA-ORDA01000494-ORDA01000494.1-marine-metagenome-genome-assembly--contig:-NODE-494-length-39548-cov-5.120139_pt1 | contig 39548 bp, 31 predicted proteins | sample MGYA00237778_ERZ508506 | MGnify/ENA primary metagenome ERZ508506 (study PRJEB26177, sample SAMN06267891) | marine metagenome | isolation source: Monterey Bay, California, USA | place: Pacific...
AACTCCCGATTAACAATATGCAAGACAAGCTCTTGCACGTTTTAGACGAGGGGTGATGGGCTCATTCACGATAGCGTTGCAGCCATTAGGGGTAATACTTAAGCTTTCCATATATTGACCGGCGGCCACGGCATAGATGCTGAGAAAGCAAGCGCGCTAGTTCCCGGGATTACAGGGTAGGAGGGATTGCCAAATCTAGGTAAGCCAAGCGTTATTGTATAGTCATCATAATGGCGATAGCGCCACCGAGGGTGATAGTTAACTTATCAACGATAGCGCCAACTGCGGCTGGGCATTCGCTTGCGCCAGCATCGCTGTGCCTGCCTGCTGCAACACTTGAGCCTTGGCCAATCTTGCACTCTCCGCAGCAAAGTCTGCATCTTCAATCCTTGAACGGGCCGATGTCGTGAACTCAGCGACGTTCATGAGATTTGATACAGTGTACTCAAGGCGGTTTTGAAGGGCGCCGTAAGCGGCTCGGTCACCGGCTACCTGCTCAATGGCTGCCGAGATAGTAACCAATGCATCAGAAGGGTTAGTACTTACATCTATATGCGATACCGTGGCCGCCGTAAAAACATACGAATCATTATAACCCGCCGGATTCACTGCATTTCCGTTGCTATCAATCAACGTTATACCAAATTCGTCCAAACCATTAGCTGCGTCATACTCAGAAGTGTCGATAGAGGAGACTGTATGTAGAGTCGCGTCCGATCCATCACCGTTTAACCCATAGAAAACCTTGTCACCTGTCTTCAGATTGGCGAAGGATGAAAAGTCAACGGCAGCCTCACCTGGGTATATATTGTTAGATGGTGGATACATATATGCGAAGGTCCCAGGTTGGACGCCATCGTCGTCGGAGTGCCAATGCACCATGCCCAACTTAGGTCCTAGTTCTCCAAGTCCTGCAAGGCCTGAGGTTCTGATCGAGCTAACAGAGAAATTTATGGTTTGACCTGATTCAGTGCCGACCTGAATGGATTTGCTTTGGAAAGACCCATTTAGGACCAACTGATTGTTGTACTGAGTTTGCGTGGCTACGCGATCAATCTCATCGATAAGCGCCGTGACTTCCTTCTGCAAGAATTGACGGTCTTCCAAACTATTGGTGTCGTTGACGGCTTGAACCGCCAACTCTCGCATGCGATGTAGCATGTCTGTGACATCATTGGTGGCATTCTCTACAACTGCCAACATGGATAGCCCATCATTAGTATTCTTTGTCGCCATATTCAGGCCGCGTATCTGCGCTGTCATACGCTCGGCAATAGCGAAACCAGCAGCATCGTCTGCTGCGGAGTTGATTTTCTTACCAGAAGAGAGGCGCTCCATGGCTGTTTTGAGTTCAGCTCCTGAAGCTGCAAGTGATCGTTGGGCGTTTAAAGACCCAACATTAGTATTGACGACCAAGCTCATACTCCGACTCCTTGAAATCATTGCATAAGCTGATCCTCTAAGCCTTTTCAGGTTCCTTCCAAAGAAGTCTAGAAGGTCAGCCAGTTATAAAAAGCGGCAATTTATTGCCGGTTTCCCTATAGGTCGGACAAGTTTTTGGAAACTTTAGTGTCAATCTTAATAAATCGCGCTTTTGCTGATTCGAAACTTTTGCAATATCAACTGTCACCAGACGCAAAGCAGGCATAACGAAAGGTTTGCGTATTGACATTATTGTCTATTGTGACTGTCAAAAGCCTTTGAAGCACAAGCTTTAACTTCGCTAAAACATTCACAACGCGTTAAACCATGCTCCGACCGAAATCATTAAATATAGAGATGGCGAGAGGGTTCAACGGTTGTATAAAACATTACGCGAATGTATTGTTTTCAGCGTATTTTCAAGAATCTGCCAATTAGATACCTATTGGCGGGTTAAAAAACGATAAGAAGGAGAAACTATGAAAAAGCTAATCACATCTATTTTAATTTTTGGTCTCATGACGAACGCAGTAAATGCTGAAGAAGTCAGCATTCCTCAATTCTCAGCTATTTTTCAGTTGGAAACATCTGATGAAGCCAGCGTCGCTGCAGCACTGACGAATTTTGCCCAGTCGGATTGCAGAAAAAGCATGCCTACATCAATCCGCATCATGGCAGAGAGTTTCAACGGCGATGAAGATATCACACATTCTGTGATCTGGAGCTTTCCAGACGCTGATGCTGTAGCAACATCTTTTGCTACGTTTGCCTCATGTCGAGCATGGGCTGATACTTGGGCTGTGTTATCCCAACAAGCAGACTATAAATCAAACCAACTTTTCAAAACGCTGGTGGCAGGCGGAGACTATACACAAGATGGCGCCTATAACGTCTGGCAGATGAGTATTTCTGATGAAGCTACCTATGTTGCAGCCTATGAAAAGTTAATGGCTGCACAGATCAAAGAAGGACGACTTAACGGCGGTTACGGTCTATGGCGAGTTCAGGGCGGGGCCAACAGCGATGTCACTCACATTGCGTTTGCTGGCGCGAAGGATTTATCTGCGTTGCTCTCCAATACAAACCCATCCAAAGCATTCCTTGATTTTCAAAAGAAGGTTGCCGGTATCCGAAAGGTTCACAGACAAAACATCAATACGGTTTTAGCAGACCTTTAAACGGTTTTTAATCCATGGCGTATGCGAGTGATCATATTCCCACCCGCCTATGCAGCGATAAATGCAAAGGATGACATTGCGACTCGGCGGCGCTGCCAACATTAACGAAACTAATGTTGGTGGCGCAGCAAAGACACAGTATTTTACCCAAGTTCACAAAGCGAGCGCGGATAACTTGCGGAAATCAGTCGGCTGTCCGTCTTACCTTTCCTGAATTCCAGGTCCATTTAGGAGGATGAACGAGACTGCAGTGCGTCTAGCCATAGAAACTTACCGCGTCGCTCCTTCCCTATGTCATCTCTAGCGCAACTTACAGTAGCGCTATCCATCGCCTTGCTCCATGCTTCCGGCCCTTTTGCGCTAAGAGATGAAGAACGTGCTACTCACCATCAACCCGCTTAGCACTAGGATTCCAAATAACACGGGAAAGACTAAATCGAGAAGACCCGTGCCATTGGCGCCATTTTTGTTGAGCATTTTTTCTGGCACCCATATTCTTCCAATGACGACCAACACTAGCGGATAAAGGAGCCCTAAAAGTGACAGGGCAGCAGTTGGTCCAATTGCACTTCGTTCATCCAAATTGGCTAACATTCCAATTAACCCACACAAAAAACACAAAAAAGCGATTCCTAATAATCTCTGACTCCAACCAACGACATATTGCTTTTTGAGCAAGCGGTCCGTGCAAACGAGAGCGATTATTCCTACAAAAGTAAATACCAAGGCATCAAGCAAGACGAATATGCCCAAACCTGCAGATTTATCAGCAGCCCACAAGACAAGCGCTAAGAAAATTACGGTGCCTAATAACTTTCTAGCAGGCGAACTCTCTGTCTCCGATAAATCACGTGTTCCACCACAAGCGATGCCATAGCCAATTGCGGCGTAGATGAGCGGAACAAGGGCTGTCGCCATCGCTAAGACTATTGTCAAAGCATCAAGATCTGAAACTCTTTGTAACAAACCCACTAACCCTATTAGCAAACCTATGACACCTACCGGATACGCCAAGTCGCAGATAAGGATCAATCCAGGCTTTTTGAAAGAATTGATATACGCGAGTGCAAGCAATGCGATCCCCACAAAGATCGCGGAAGGTAAGTCCCAAAGATTAGTGAGCAAGATCATAAAGAAATCGTACATCTCTCTTCCTCCGAATTTTCCGATGCCATTAAACGTGATATCGGTTTGCATTAATAACTTAACATTCCAGTATCGAGAGAGCCAATCTGGACGCAGTTAGCTAGTTTAAGCAATATCGCGCTGACTAAGCTCATATCGAATATTGTAGTTACCAACGGGTAGGATAAACAGCAGCAAAACTTAGCGAAAAAGGGAAATTTAAATTGCCGCCCGTCCGAAAAACGCACGGTTTACAACCTTGAGGTATCACTTTAGGAGACTAAAGAGACCAATATTAAGCCGTCATAGAGAGTACTACATTGCATAGTTTTCTAGGATAACGTCACACGCTTGTTCTGATGGTTCTTGGTTCTTAACTTTTTGAATTTAAAATAGAGAGATTTCCTTGGATAACGGCACCTTCTTGGCACTCTAGGCTGTTGTAAGAAATATTGCCGCTAATTCTTCCGGTAGCATTGACACTAATCTTGACTGAGGAGGTGATTTCTTGGTCTGCGCTTTCTAAGGTCCCATCCACTACGATATGCTCGGCATCAACTTTACCAATGACCTTTCCGCCCTCGCCTATATGAAGCAGCTTTGTCTTAAGCTCCCCAGAGACAAGCCCATCTATTTTTGCCTGGCCCTCTATGTTCAGCATCGTATTTTCCAACTTGGAACTTTTACCTACATAGAGCTCAAACTTATCATCTGCCATACAAATTACCTCAAAAAAGATGCTTTCAATAAAACCGTGAGCGCAAAAATATTACAAGTCCTCGCAATTTAGCTATCCCTATTCCTATTAGTCGGTCATATGAGCGCATCCTAAAGAGTAATCGCGTCAACTTTCCGTTCATATCGCCAGGCCACTCGGGACCACTGATAATAACAGCCGTCACATATGTTCAGGAAATTAAGCTTTAAATATGGTGTTCTTGTCATTTCTATGGCCCTAGAGCATAGAATACAAAGCATATATTTAGTTTCACCCAACATAAATTTCGAATTGGGTGTAGGCACTTTAAACCGCATTTTCGCAGGATGCGAAAGTGATGCTTTCTTGGCTACATCGGCTGTCTTCAAGAAGACCTGCATCGCCAGTGGAGCAACGATCCAAGCGCCCTAGAGGTTCGACCCGTGTCCAAAAGTGCCGCTCGCTAGGCAAAGCACATTGCTGCCAATGGGCTTTTAGACTTTTTTACAAAATAAATACAAACAAGTAAATCTACTTACAATCAACGCGCGTACAACTCTAGTCGGCATAATTTTCTCTTTAAATGCAGACACTCACAATTATAAATTTGGAGGATATATGGGAAAGATGTTTTTAGAGAGCGGCGACCTTGTCGGCGTCACTTTTTGGCTGGTATCCATCGCAATGATTGCTTCGACAGTGTTCTTCCTTTACGAGGGAGCGCACGTCAAGAAAGAGTGGCGTTTATCTCTTTTGGTGGCAGGACTCGTGACCTTGGTAGCCGGTGTACACTATGACTATATGAGAGATTTCTGGGTGGTCGAACAGACGACACCTATTGTCTATCGTTACATTGACTGGTTGATAACCGTGCCGTTATTGATGATCGAATTCTTCCTGATACTCAAAGCGGTTGGTGCCGCGGTCGGTACAGGTTCATTCTTACGCCTTCTGGTTGGCACCTTGGTCATGCTTATATTCGGCTACCTTGGAGAGGCGGAGTTGATGAACGTCACCCTCGCATTCTGGATTGGTATGGCTGGATGGGGCGTTATCATCTACGAGATTTACGCGGGCGCTGCTGGCAGCGCGGCTAAAGTAGCCTCACCCGCTGTCGCATCAGCATTCAACTACATGCGACTCATTGTGCTTGTAGGCTGGGCGATCTATCCGATCGGTTATGTCTGGGGCTACATGCTCGGTGGCGTTGATCAAGGCGCGCTGAACATGGTCTATAACCTCGCGGATTTCGTGAACAAAATTCTGTTTGGTTTGATTATATGGCACCTCGCCGTTAGCGAATCTGGCGGAGCTGGACACGATAACGAAACAGCGTAGCTGTTGAGCGTCAGGGCGAGCATCCTTGCTCGCCCTGACAATCTTGCTCACCCTCTTTTTAACTCACAGACCCTATTCCGCGGCTTTACATAGCCCTGCCAGTACTTCTCCTGATCGCCTTTACACTCTGCCTGAGCCGCGCTCATCCACTCCAAATTTTTAACGACCGCATTTTTCTATAAAAAACGCTTTAAAAGACTGCCCTCTAAGCGCTAACCAGTGTAAACGCGCGAGTCAGTTCATTCACCCATGCGCCTCGAGCTATCGAGGGCGCAGCGGCGCGAAGAATAGCCGCAGGATGCAAAGTCGCAATCACTGTCCGGCCCTCAAGAGATAACACCTGGTGCTGCACTTGATTGAGCTTAACGGTCCTGCCCAGCACCGCACTCGCCGCCGTCACACCCAGACAGACAATTACATCCGGATCAACTATCGAGATCTCTTGTTCTAGCCAGTGCCGACAGGCGTGGATATGCCTTTCTCGAGGTCGTTCGTGCAGGCGCCGCCTGCCGCTGACTTTGAAACCAAAATGTTTGACTGCATTAGTCAGGTACAAACTTTCTCGACTGACACCCAATTCATCCAGCACTTCGTCTAACAACTTCCCAGCGGGCCCAATAAAAGGGTGACCGACCAAATCTTCCTGATCACCTGGCTGCTCACCTACTAGCATGATCCGTGCATCTACCGGTCCCTCACCCGGGACAGCTTGCGTTGCAGACTCCCATAGTTCGCAACCCTCGCAAGTCATCACAGAGGCTTGTAGACGTCTGAGTGGCGCCTCTGGTGCCTGTGCAGTCTGTGAGCGCAGTAATGCGGTATAACTCTCGGGCGGCTCTCCGCAATTCATGACTGGTAATGGCTCGGGCGTGCTTTGTAACATTTGATCGAGCTTAGCATTTGCCTCGAGTAGCAAAGCAGGAATCAATTCAGCTTCTGGCAGGTTCTTCCAATACTTTTGTGGCATTTCAGCGCGCATTGCATCCGTTTTAACCCGCGCCGGGTTGAATATATTCCGGTAGTAAACTTTCCATAGTCGATCGAGATCGTCCGAAGCTTTAACCGCTTCCGAAAGCCCAGGGCTAAACTGCAATTCACCCGCCCCTTCCCAGTGGGCACAACCCAATGGTGTTAGCACTGACCAGCGCATCGCAGAAAACCTGCGGCTAAAAAAACTCGCAGCGGCGCTAACGATATAGTGTTCCGGCTCAAACCAAGCGACGAATCGTTCATCTTCTCCTTCTCCCAGCGATCTAAAACGAACAAACGCCTTCATTTTATGCAGGTCTCGCCGAACGGATTTTTCGTAACGCACGAGCCGAGCGACCAAAGGGTCGCCTTTCAAAGCCAGCAGGAAAGGCTCACCGTGGGTGAGTCGCCATAATATCTGGTACATCAACGACCATCGGTCCTTTGACCGATTTAAGGCAGCAAACTTTGCGAGACTTCGAAATTCTTGATTCGCTCGGCGAGACTTTTCTTTGACGGCAACGGCAATATCGCTTGGGTGACTATCTTCGATCCACCAGATCTGATCGGGTTCGCATTCGGCTTCCAAAGCCTGATAGGCAGCCTCGAGGAAGCCTTCGACCGTTGGTCGAAAAGCCTGCCGATGCCAACCTTCACCTGCTTTACCGGTCTCTTCGTCAAACAGCCCTGACTGGTGCATCGTTAGAAAAGCGCCATCTGAGCAGCCGGGGCCGCTAACCGGCCGCGTAAATCACCACTGCTAAAATCACGCGTACCTGGATGGTGGTCTGCACACACGATGAACGGCATGGCCTTCTTTACACCGGCACGCAAGGATATGAGATCCTGAAGTTTGATCTTTTGCCAACGTCGTATGCGCAACAACTGCTTGACGGTTTTGACGCCGATGCCAGGCACTTTTAACAATTGTTCTTTCGAGGCACGATTCAAATCGACCGGAAACTGATCCCGATGGTTTAACGCCCAGGCTAACTTAGGGTCGATATCTAATGGCAACATGCCTGACCCCTCCGTCGCGCTGAAGATATCTTGTGGACTGAATTCATAGAAGCGTAACAGCCAGTCAGCCTGATACAACCGATGCTCCCTCAGCAAGGGCGCAGGCTTTGCGGGCAGGCTTATTGATGCTTCAGGGATCGGACTGAAGGCCGAATAATAGACTCGGCGTAGTCGGAAACCCGCGTAGAGCTCTGCAGAAGTCTTGAGGATCGTCGTGTCATTCGAATCGTCAGCCCCGATTATCATTTGCGTCGACTGCCCGGCAGGCGCAAACCGCTGGGCCTTCCGTCGTCTTCCTGAACCATCCGAAGGTGCGCTGACGCTGGGCTTTTCCTTACACTTCTTCGCATCCTCTTTCGCTTCCTCTTCCCGCACGTGTATACGAGCCATAGAGCGCTTAATGGTGCGGTGGTCTTTTTCAGGCGCAAGCGCAGAAAGGGTGTGCTGAGTCGGTAATTCCATATTAATACTCAACCTGTCTGCATATCGTCCAGCTTGAGCCAACAGGTCTCCGTCTGCATCGGGTATTGTTTTCAAGTGTATATAGCCACGAAAATCGTGTTTTTCACGCAGGTCACGCGCCACGAACACTAATTGCTCCATCGTGTAGTCTGGGCTCTGGATGATGCCTGAGGATAGAAACAGACCTTCGATGTAGTTGCGTTTATAAAAATCCAACGTCAGCTGGACCACTTCATCGACTGTGAACCGTGCTCGCGTGACGTTACTGGAATTACGGTTAATGCAATAATGACATTCGTATTGACAAAAATTTGTCAGCAATATTTTCAGCAGTGAAATGCAGCGTCCGTCAGGGGCGTAGGAATGACATATTCCCATGCCGCCGGTGGACCCTATGCCACGACCTGAACGGGAATCTCTACGAGCACCGCCGCTTGAAGCGCAGGAGGCATCATACTTTGCCGCGTCTGCCAGAATTTCGAGTTTTTGAATGAGCTCCATATGTACTGTATATAAACACAGTACTTATTTGAACGCAACACTGGCTATAAAAGCCAGCAGAAGGATGCCGTTAGCGCAGAGCGAGCCTACCAGACAGGCCTACCTATTCAGGAACGACCGCGGCTGCTCAACAACATAGCCGCCAAGCAAAACTGTTCAGCCAAGCACTAACGACTGCTTATGCTGCAGACTTTTCCAGAATGTGAATACCGCAGGCGGAGCCGAGTCCAATCACGTGTGCTAATCCAACCTTTGCGCCTTCTATCTGGCGATTTCCACATTCGTCTCGCAGGTGCTGACAGACCTCCCAAATATTTGCGATACCCGTCGCTGCAATCGGATGGCCTTTTGACTGGAGCCCGCCTGAAACATTGACCGGCATGCGACCTGTACGCCAGGTAGCACCAGAATTAAAGAAATCAACCGCACCGCCCTCCTCGCATAACATCAGATTGTCATAGTGAACTAATTCTGCCGTCGCGAAACAGTCATGAAGTTCGACAAGGTCCAAGTCTTCAGGGCCCACACCCGCTTTTTCATACGCCGTTTTAGCCGCGTTTCTGGTCAGTGTATTCACATCTGGAAGCACCTGGCAGGCTTCTTGCCAGGGATCTGTCGTTAGAATTGAAGCGGATATCTTCACCGCTCTTCGTTGTTGCTCAAGAGAGAGGGTCTTCAGCGTTGCACCGCTAACAACCACAGCCGCTGCTGCGCCGTCACAATTAGCGGAACACATTGGACGCGTGTTCGGATAAGCGATCATCATATCGTTCATGATCTGCTCGAGACTCATTTCTTTGTTATATGCTGCCAGCGGATTTAGTGTGGAGTGAGAATGATTCTTCTCACTGATTTTCGCGAATAATTCAAAATCTGCGCCACCATATTTGTGCCCATACTCCATGCCAATTTGGGCAAATACCCCAGGCATCGTCGCTGTCCCAATTCTACCGTCAACTGGCACGACAGCACCGAATCTTCCCTCGGGCGTCCAGGTATCATTTTCTTCGGCACGATTGGCACCGGCAAGCAAACCTGCACCCGCAAGCTTTTCAACGCCAACGGCGAGACCGTAGTCGCACTCACCCGCTTTAATCGCCATGACCGCGGTACGAAGGGCCGTCGCACCTGTCGCACAAGCGTTAGCGACATTGTAAACCGGAATGCCGGTCTGTCCGACTTGCTTCTGCAGCATTTGGCCAATGCCCCCTGCTCCCATCAGATTACCAGCAGCTAAAATACCGATGTCGCCCATGGTGACACCGGCATCTTTCAGGGCAGCCTGAATTGCCTCAGCTCCCAAGTCGACGATGTCTCGATCAGGATACTTACCAAATTTGGTCATATTTATGCCGAGAATCCACACTTCATCCTGTTTACTCATTGCTTATCTCCTAAAAAGATTTCTGAATAATGCTGTTAGCTTGCTATGCCGCTTCGATTGGTTCAAACCCGAACCCAATAGCCTCGACACCGTCGGCGTCTGCGCCCATCGAGTAGGTCGCCAATTGAACCTTCATTCCCAATGAAACATGCTCCGGATCAGCTTTTATATTAATGATATTGGCGTTAACGCTCGTACCGTCACAATCAATGATGCCAGAGACGAACGGAACTTCGACGCCGGGTGCCGCAAACGCAACGATGGTGAAACTGCGGAGTTCACCCGTCGTCGCAACCTCAACCTGATTAAATTCGGTGCCAAAACAACTTGCGCAGGCATTCCTTCGACCAAAAAAGCGAGCCTTACAGTTCGTGCACTCATAACTCACCAAATGCGGTGCTTCTCCGAGTACTAGATAATTCACTATGGGAATAGGTTCCGACATCTAAATATCCTTTATTTTGCTTAACCGTGCTTATATCTACACCCAATTGGCCGTTGGGATCAATAAATTTTTGCTCTCAGGAGATTTCCTTGCTGGATAAGACATCGCTCTCACGCATTAGCAGTGCTAAATGCGCTCGCGGCATCGAGCGATATCACCCGAGCATAAGTGGACTTAAGCCGGGTCGCGGGTGAGGCAGCGCTTGAGGGACAACCATAGGTTCGGCGTCAGATCTCCAAGGGCGAGTCAATCTTTGGCAAACGCTAGTTTGCGTTTTTCCCGACCTGAGAAACCGAGACGAGCAGTGACAGCGCGTCCTCACACCAGAGCAAACTTGCCTCTTCCTGGCGAATACCGGCAAGTAACGCAAGATAGACACCCTTTCTCTGATCCGGCAATTTCAAAGGCGCGGCATAGTTTCTCGATTCTATTTTTCGATAAAGCGCGAGCTTCTCTCGATGGTCGTGCTGGCGCTGGATAACGGCATCGATCACTGCCGCCGTGGAGGAATGACCCACCGTGTAAAGCTTTGCGAACAATTCATCGGTTACTTTGCGCTTTTTGGTTTCACTGAGGACCCACGCATCAAGCGATCTACGGCCACTGTCTGTTAGGGAATAAACACGCTTATCAGGTTTACCTGTCTGACTCACCTCCCGCGCTGTCACCAGTTCTTCCGCGTAAAGGCGTTTGAGGGTCTGGTAAATCTGTTGGTGCGAAGCCGTCCAGAAAAAGCCAAGAGATACGTCGAATTGTTTCGCCAGTTCGTATCCCGTGAGATCTTCTTCCAACAAAGCGGTAAGAATTGCGTGGGTAAGCGCCATACCGGAAATCTCCAGATTCAGATAGATGTAGCTTATCGCACCCATTCAGATATGCAAATTTTTGCATATATTAGTTGTTATGCAATTATTTGCATATTACTATACCGTTTTACTTACCAAGAGGCTCATCATGGCTATTCCAACCGTAATGCAGGGAAAACTATCAATACCCGTTGTGGGTTCGCCCCTGTTTATCATCTCAAACCCAGATCTGGTGATCGCACAGTGTAAAGCAGGCATCGTAGGGTCTTTTCCGTCACTTAATGCCCGGCCACTCTCTGTTTTAGATGATTGGTTGAAGCAAATCTCTACTGAGCTCGCCGCCTACGATGCCGCCAACCCGGATTCACCATCCGCCCCATTCGCTGTGAACCAGATCGTGCATAAATCAAACGATCGACTCGAAGATGACATGGCGCTCTGCGAGCAATACAAGGTGCCGATCGTCATCACCTCGCTTGGCGCTCAAAAGGAAGTCAACGACCGAGTCCATGCCTGGGGCGGGATCGTACTGCACGACGTCATCAATAACAGATTTGCCAAAAAAGCAGTTGAAAAAGGTGCTGATGGACTCATCGCAGTCGCGGCCGGCGCAGGTGGACACGCTGGTGCACTGTCACCTTTCGCATTAATTCAGGAATTGCGTGAGTGGTTCGATGGCCCGTTACTCCTCTCAGGCTCTATCGCAAATGGCGATGCTGTGTTGGCTGCCGAAGCGATGGGCGCAGACATGGCCTATATTGGTTCCGCTTTTATCGCGACAAAAGAAGCTAATGCAGATCCTGAATACAAACAGGCACTGGTCGACTATGCCGCTGAAGATATTGTTTACAGTAGTCTTTTCACCGGCGTACACGGAAATTATCTTGCGCCATCAATCGCAGCCGCGGGTCTCGACCCGAAGAATTTGCCCGAAAGCGACCCATCGCAAATGAACTTTGGCTCAGGTGGTGGTTCAGACTCAAAAGCCTGGAAAGACATTTGGGGCTGCGGCCAGGGTATTGGTGCGGTGAAATCAGTACTTTCGGCTGAAGCACTGGTTGCGCGACTTATTGCAGAATACGAGACTGCAAGACAGCGAATTGCCCGCTAGCTCGCCAACTGTTTGCGACTAAACCCGGTGAAGTTGTTGATCAGCTCCGCAACTTCTCCGCTTTGTTCCTGCATGTGCAGATGATGGTGACCGGGCAAATTAATCAGTTGCAGTCCAACCCGCGCTTTGGAGCCAATCACATCAATGGACCGTTTTAACCATTGGTTTTCCATATCAGCCACAATGAACAGCGTCTCCGCCGTTGTATTATCTAATAGTTGCTCCAGTTGACCAGCAGATAACTCAAGAGGACCCGAACCTTTAATTTTAGGATCGGTAATCCACGTGTAACCGCCTTCAACAACCTTATGCCCCCTTCTGATCAAACATTCAGCTGAGTCTCTGTTTTGTCCGGTTGCTTCGCACAATCGAGCGGTCATCGCTTCCAAGGTCGGAAAAACTTTCAAAGTAGCGTGCGTCTTAAACGAAGCAGCGATACCAGACTGAAGATGCCCCAACACTTCCTCAGAGGAATTAGTACCGCAATACCCATCGATACAGATGAGTTTGTTCACGCGCTCGGGAAACATGCCTGCCAGTTGCGAACCAATCTCTGCTCCCATCGAATGCCCTATCAGGTTGAAAGATTGCCAACCCAAAAAGTCAGCAACTGCCAGCACGTCCCTAATATCATTTAGCCCACTATAGGTTTCGCCTTCCCGTCTGTGAGCAGACCAGCCGTGACCGGCAAAGTCCATTGCAAAAATTCTTAACCCTTGTAACGCCGGCGCAAGCATGTCGAAGCTATTCGCATTGTCGAGATAACCATGCAGTGCGATTGTTGGCTCACCACTTTCCACTCCCCAGAATTTTCCTGCAATTCTGGTATACCCCAAATCTAATGCCTGGTTCATGCTTGCTCTACTTACGAAAAATTGATGTGACCAGTATAACTGTCACGTAGGGATTGCGGACTCGAAGACAAGCCGCTGATATACACGGATCATCAACCATGATGATGTTCCCGCAGGAACACGCTGCACCTCAATTCCCGACGCCGCTATGCTAAATGGGTATACAAAGCTTCCACTATCGGTATCAACAGGATAAATTTGCCCACTGTAAAACAGCTCAACGCGGTTGGGACAACGCGTCAATTAACAAGAGGAATCAACCCTGATGCGTCTCGCGCAAAAGCTCAAGACCAAAACCCTGCTTACCCTGATGCGCGGCGTCGCCGGGGCCGAGCGGCTTATCAAAGGACATTCAGTTGATCTGTTCAATCCTGCGTTTCTCGAAAATCCCTATGACACTTGGGGAAAACTGCGCGAGACTTCCCCTATTCATTACTCAATGGCACTCCAGGGATATTGGACAACCAACTTCGACGTTGCCCAAGCAGTCCTGCTGGACAAACGATTTGGTTCTGATGTCAGAAAGCACGAAAAGCGAGTCAAGCGGATCAAATCGAACATGTCTGCCGAACAACTGGAAAATTTTGAAAACCCCAGCATGCTGTCTCTCGACCCACCTGACCATTCAAGGATTCGAAAGCTAGCTTCAAAAGGTTTTCTCCGTAAATATATTCAGTCACTTGAACCTGAAATCGGCAAAATCGTCGACGCTTGCCTTACAAAAACAAGCAATATGCCCGCGTTCGATGTGCTCGATGTCTTAGCAAAACCGCTTCCTGCGATCGTCATTGCCGAGATGATGGGACTGCCCGAGTCTGATCACCAGCAGTTTCAGACCTGGTCAGAGGATTTGATCGAATCGACCAGCACATCCGACACTGGGGTGCTCGAAAAAGGCGCAAAAGCAAATCAGGCACTGATCAATTATTTTCGAGAGATCATCGCCGCCCGCAGAGGCAACCCCGGTGACGATCTCATCGGTCAGTTGATCGCTGCGGAAGAAGCGGGTGATACGCTAAGCGAAATAGAACTCTATAACACCTGCTTGCTGCTTCTAGTCGCAGGACACGAGACAACGACACGACTGATATCCAACGGAATGTACCTTCTGCTTAATACACCTGGCAGTTGGCAAACGCTACGGGAAAACCCCTCACTTATCCCAAATGCGATAGAGGAGATGTTAAGGGTAGAGCCGCCGGTTCAAGCGACGCAAAGGTTTGCGACTGAAGACATGGATTTCCACGACATCCATTTAAAGCGGGGAGACATTATTTTTATCAGTATCGCAGCGGGCAACAGAGATCCGGCTATTAACCCTGACCCCGATAAATTCGACATACAAAGACAAGATATCAAGCAAATCTCATTCGGCTACGGGATTCATTTGTGTATCGGTAGCGCCTTAGCCCGCCTTGAAGCAAAAGTCGCATTTGAGAAATTACTGGCAATGTACCCTGAACTACAATTATCAGGACCCCCACCCAAATGGGGAACTAACCCCTTTTTCAGAGGCCACAACAAATTGATGGTTTCGCGAGGGTAAGCCTGCTACGACAGGCAAAAACACCATTTGTATTCACCCTCCACCAACCGATACTCCGGCTTGACGCTCCGCGTCCAGGAATCATCACCACCGACCCCCATGTGAAAGCCATCAATGCAAAGATAAAGTCCGGATTCCTTTTGCAGCTCATAGTCATGCTGAGCACTTCTTAGCTGCTCCATCCCATATTGACTGGCAGCAAAATGAAATTCGCCAGATACGCGAACCAACCCGACCTCTAGCTCGTTAACATCACACCTCAATCCGTTGTCAGAAGGAAAAATATAAGGCGTGTGCATCTCGCCGATAGGTACTCGCCAACGACCCACATTAGCGCTAAGTTTTCTATCGGGATAATTTTCGTGGGGCCCCCTGCCAAACCAAGTCAGTGCTTCTGGCGCATCTTTCAACCGCATGGTTGCACCCACCCTCGGTAGCGAGGGAAGGCTTCTATCGACTAACACGCTGACATTTATTTGCAGCTGTCCGGACTTGCGAAAATCATATTGCCATACGGACCTGATACGTTGTTCGTTATCGCTGAAATAAGCCTGGGTCACTTCCAGTACGCCAGCATCTTGATCAACCATCACATCAAGACAGCGGCGTTCAAGATCAAACAAACCCGCGCTTTCCCAACTGGACCGCCAAGAGTAGGGGTCCATCCGACCTGCTTCGCTTGTGCCAATATCATTATCGAGCGGTGCCCGCACAAAATTCTCAACAATTGGCGCAATCAGTTGTTCCTGTCCGTCTTTTTGCCAACCGATGACAAGTCCCTCGGTTTTATCAAAAGACCACTGACTTCCACCTGACTTAACAGTGACAACGCCCTGCCCGTCTTCAATACTTACTAAGCGTTTAAGTGCAGCTGAGTCCGCATCAGTTAGCTTCGGCTCGTCCAACGGTATTGCTGAAGGCAGCTGAAATTGCCAACTTGCGACTTCGTATCCTGCATCAGCATGATCGGTATCTTCAATCTGTGTGACATTTAGGTTTAGCCAAAGTCTGGCTGACGCGCCCGCCGAAACCAGAAAATCATCTTCGGACATCAGTTCATATCGATCAGAGCCGCTCGGCTTCATATTCAATCGAACTTCTCCACTTCGAAGGCTCCCCTGTTCGCTCAAAACTTCCCAATTCAGAAGTTCATTGTCCGTATCACGAAACAAATACTCACTGGCTACCGTGACAACAACTCCGGCGCTTTTTGACAACTTGAACGTGAATGGCTGTTGAGCGCGCTTTGCTTCAATGATTGTGGGATGCAAGGTTCTGTCTGGAAACACCAACCCGTTGATACAGAACTGACGGTCATTAATTTCATCGCCAAAGTCACCACCATAAGCCCAATAGGTTTCACCAGTATCACTCACATGATTCAAACCCTGATCAACCCAGTCCCAGATAAAACCGCCCTGCAAACGCGGGTGTTCCCGAAAAATATCCCAGTAATCTTGAAAATTTCCAAGGCTATTACCCATCGCATGAGCATACTCGCAAAGAATAATCGGTCTGTGTTCACCTGGCATACCCACCCAACGATTCAAGCCATACTTGGTTTCGTCGCCGTGGGCTTGATGCAGGTCTTGGTGCGTTCTTGCATACATGGGACAAATGATATCGGTGGCCGCCGTGTTCGAACCGCCCCCTTCATATTGCACAGGGCGCGACGGATCCGTGCGTTTAGTCCACTGGTACATTGCATCATGCGCGGCGCCATACCCTGATTCGTTACCTAACGACCAAATAATGATGCTGGGATGGTTGAAGTCACGGGATACCATTCGGGTCATTCTCTCGAGAAATGCACCGGCCCACTGGGGGTCATCAGCAATACGCCGCATTGGCTGCATACCATGGGTTTCGATATTCGCTTCATCCACAACATAGAGACCCAGACGATCACACAATCGATAAAATCCCGGTTGATGTGGATAGTGAGAACATCGCACCGCATTAAAATTATGCTGCTTCATCAGTCGCAGGTCCTGCTCAACTCTCTCTAGGCTCTCCGCGTGACCGGTCGCGGGATCATGCTCATGCTTATTCACCCCTCGAATCAGCAAAGGTCTACCATTTAGGCACAACTGATCGTCCCTGATTTCAATTTTTCTAAAACCGACATCGTAGGCTTCAACTTCTACTATTCGTTTCCGGGCATCGAGCAGACTCACTGTTAAACGATACAGCGCTGGTGATTCCGCACTCCATTTTTCCGGGTTCTCAACATCAATCGCTAATCTGCAACGATCATTATATGCGCCGCGTTCATCAATAGGCGCAGTACCCACAGGTGAACTTTCAGCGATGACCAATGCTTTGTCACGATAGAGCGCCACCTGAACATGGCAATCTTCGGCATTTGAGGTGGAGACCTCGATCATTAGCCGACCATCAACATAGTCATCGGTAAGATCAGCGGTAACACGAACATCTGAAACACATTGCGCGGGTTTTGTGACGAGCGAGACTGAGCGATAAATACCACTCAGGTTCCACATATCTTGGTCTTCCATATAGCTGCCGTCACAAAGCCGCAGCACCATGACAGCGATCTGATTCTCCCCTTTGATGAGAAACGTGGTCAGATCAAATTCAGCGGCAAGCCTGCTGTCTTGAGAATAACCAACCCACCGCCCGTTGCACCAGAGATAAAAGGCACTATCGACACCATCAAAAACAACACGAATTGTTTCTTCGGACTGCCACTGTTCAGGCACTGTAAAGTTTCTCAAATAACATCCCGTTGGATTTTCATCCGGCGTGATTGGGGGCGTACATGGAAACGGATACTTCACGTTGGTGTAGACCGGTTTGTCATAACCCTGCAATTGCCAGTTACCCGGCACCTCAATATCACCAAAACCGGTTTGCGCTGCGTCCGCAGGCTCGTACCAGCGATCAGTGACGTCCATCGGGCTTGCAAACAATTTGAACTTCCACTGACCGTTAAGACTAAAGACAGAATCGCTCGGTCTATCCAGCTTCGCATCCTGTTCCGCTCGCCAGCTTGCCAAGGGCGCGTGGCTGTTAAGCCGATTTTGAGAGGTGATTTCTGGCGTCTGCCACGCCTTTTGTTCTTTGAAGTTCATAGCCCTTCTCTTTTAAATTCTATCAAGCCGATGATTAGATCAGGCTAACGCCGGCACTGGGACTCGCCGGATAGATCGTTGCTCTCAAACCGGTAAGATGCTCATATTTAGCTTCGACGGCATCAGCAACATCTGACGCCCGATCATGTGGTACCAATGCCACCACACACCCTCCAAAACCGCCACCCGTCATTCTTACACCGCCTGATTCACCTATGACCGATGCCACTATACTCACCAGTTGGTCGATGGCAGGAATCGTAATTTCAAACAGCGATTTCATTGACTCATGACTTTGTGCCATTAGACGACTGATTTCCACACAGTCGCCCTTATTCAAAGCGCTGACCATCGACAACACGCGTCGATTCTCACCGATCACGTGTTCAGCTCTCTTAAGGGCCGTTGAGTCCAGCCCAACTTTCCCTGACTGCAGTTTCTCTTCATCGAGATAACGCAAGCTAGGCACATCAAAATGGCTAGCCACTGCCTCACATTGTGCTCTGCGCTGGTTGTATTCGCTGTCAACTAGACCTCGCCGAACGTTGGAGTTAACAATGACAATTGACAACTCGTCGGGAATCACTACCGGTGTCAATTGATAGTCCTGACAATCAATCAGTAACGCGTGACCGTCAACACCACTCGACGATATCAGCTGATCCATGATACCGCAGGCACAACCAACGAAGTTATTCTCCGCAGCTTGACCGATCTGTGCGATCGTCAATCGATCAAGTTGAAGATCTTTACTCTGCGTTTCACTGATAGATCCGTTTGCAGCTGCGACCAGCGCGACTGTCACCGCAACTTCCAGCGCAGCAGAGGAACTTAGCCCAGCGCCCTGAGGTACGTTTCCCGTCACTGCTATATTGCAACCCTGCAGAGGATAGCCAAGCAGCTTAAGTTCGCTGATGACCCCGCGAATATAATTGCTCCACATTTGGTCAGGGTGAAATTTGATTTCTTCATCGAGGCTAAATGCATCCGTTTCATCAGACCAGTCAAGCGCCAGAACCTGTATCTGTCTGTCATCTCGCTTCATCACGGCAACAAGCGTGCAATAATCGATTGCGCAAGGTAAAACAAAACCCTCGTTGTAGTCCGTATGCTCACCAATCAGGTTAACCCGCCCTGGAGCTTTGACAATTTTTTCCGGTTCGCGACCGAAATGGGCGCTAAACTTTTTTCTCAGCTGCTCAGATTTCATGTGTTAGTTTTAAAATGGGTTTCCGGTTGTGTTCGTAATCTTTCCGCCGCTTGCTCCGGAGTCATATCTCTTTGGGCTTCAGCGAGCATTTCATAGCCAACCATAAATTTTCGGATAGTTGCAGATCTTAACAATGGCGGATAAAAATGTGCGTGCAATTGCCAGTGATCAGTCGCTTTCGCTTCGGTTTCGCCAATGCTGTTGGGCGCACAATGCCAACCCATGCTGTAGGGGAAAGAAGCCTGAAACAGGTTGTCATACTTGATCGTCAACAACTGAATAATTGCTGCGAGGCTATCTTTTTCTTCACTTGTTAGCGCAGCAAAAACGTCTACGCTTCGCCTCGGTAGCAATAGTGTTTCGAAGGGCCAGGTTGCCCAGTAGGGAACCACAACAACCCAATGGGCATTTTTTGAAACGACACGCTCATTGAGTAAAATCTCGCGTTGGCTGTATTCAAGTAACAGGTTCTTATCGTTGTCTTGCATGAAAGCTTTCTGCCGCTCATCCTCCCTCGCCACAAGCGTTGGCACAGCATCGCTTGCCCATAACTGACCATGGGGGTGAGGGTTAGAACACCCATTAATCGCCCCCTTATTCTCAAAAACCTGAACCCAGCGGTACGTCTTACCCAACCCCTCATAAAGCGCTGCCCAAACATCAACGATGCTTCTTATCATTTCTACCGACATTTCAGGCAACGTAAGATCGTGCCTTTCGGAGAAGCAAATCACCTTACTGACACCGCTCACTGACATTCGCTGAAAAAGCGCATCGTTTCCTTCTTCGCACGCGTCCACGTCTTCTAGCAACGCTGGAAAATCGTTATCGAAAACAAAAGGGCCGCGATAGGTTGGGTTGATTTCACCATTTGCCCGCACGTTTCCGGAACAGAGATAACAATCCGCATCGTGCTCAGGCAACTCAACAAGCGTCGATTCTTCGACTTGTCCCTGCCAGGGTCTCGTTGCACGCTGAGGAGAGACAAGTATCCATTCACCGCTCAGAGGGTTGAACCGACGATGGGGCACACTATTCTCATTCTCTTTGGCAATACTCTTCTTCATTGATAAATACTGACTTAGTCATCTCTTTTAGGCGCGTGAACTGTCGCCTATTGAGCAGCCCACGGTCAAGATTGTTTGATACAATTCCAATAAGATTTTAACCTATCGAGAAGTTGTGTACCCGTAACTTTCACTTTTCGAGCAGAACAACGCACTTTTTATGACAAATAACGCGACGCCCTTCGGCACGACAGCAGATGGCAAGCAGGCGTCACTGGTGACACTCACCAACGCAGCGGGCTTAGAGGCAAGTTTTAGCGACTACGGCGCAACCTGGGTGTCGATGATCACGCCGGATCGTGCGCATCAGCTTGCCGATGTGCTAATCGGTTTTGATGATGTGACAGGATATGAAACGCAACCTTTCATTTCTAGCGTCGTGGGCAGATATGCCAATCGAATATCTCAGGGACGTTTTGCGCTTGATGGCATTCAGTATCAATTAGATCGTAATGAAGAAGCGCACCATCTGCACGGGGGAGTAGATAACCTCTCGGTGAAAATGTGGCATTGGCAGAAAGATTCGGCACAGAACCGAGTCAAATTTACCTGTGAGTCTCCAGAGGGTGAATGCGGTTATCCGGGTCATGTAAAATTTAACGTCACCTACCAGCTTACCGATGAAAATGAGATGGTCATCAAGTATGGCGCTACAACTGATAGACCAACGCATGTCAATCTGACGAACCACGCTTATTTTAATCTTGGCAGTGCTACCAACATTCACCAACACAAGCTACGACTGGATGTCGACCGTTACACGCCTGTAAACCAGTTTCTCATTCCTACTGGGCAGGTATCTCCCATACCGGATTCTCTCGATTTCAGCGCGCCCACTGAGATTGGCGTAAAAATACGCCATCGAGAAAAACTCGGCGAAAATGGATTAGATCACAATCTAATTTTCTCGGACTACAACCGTCGCCTGCAAACTCAGGGGCTGCTCGTTGACCCGATAAGTGGCAGGACGCTGACGCTGGCAACCAGCGAGCCCGCTATTCAAATATACACAGCCAATCATTTTGATGGCATCGTCGGCAAAGAAAATAGCATCTACGCACAGCACGCTGGACTATGTCTGGAGACCCAGCACTACCCTGACTCTCCGAACCAACCAACATTCCCGTCAACGTTACTGAAACCGGAAGAGATTTTCGAATCAACGACCGTTTTTCGGTTCGGTGTTATCGAATAGTCCACTAATTTATTGCCTAAATTTAACGCCGGCACTGGCACACAGTGACTAAATTCATTTACAGTTGGCGGCAGGGGCACAGGTGCGCCCATCGTTTAACATTTACTAAATTGCGAAAAATGGACATTCTCTTATGGCATACCCCTTATCTGGCCTTAAAGTTTTGGATCTTTCACGCGTACTTGCAGGCCCATTTGCTGGACGAATGTTGAGCGACCTGGGCGCAGATGTAGTCAAGGTTGAGCCACCAGACGGCGACATCACCCGATACTGGGGAAAAAACATTTCGGGTCTGCCCGGATACTATCATCAACAAAATGCCGGTAAGCGAAACATATGTATTGATCTACGTGCTGAAGGTGCCAGTGATCTGATTAAAAAGATGGTGCTTGAAGCTGACATTCTGATTGAAAATTACCGACCCGATGTTATGCCTAGACTAGGCATTGGCTATGAAGCATTGAAAGAAGTAAATCCTCGCCTCATCATGCTTTCAATCTCAGGATTCGGACACGATGGACCTGAATCACGTCGAGCAGCCTATGCACCAGTCGTTCATGCGGAATCCGGACTACTCTATCGCATGCATGAACGCTCAGGGCTGCCCTATCATGACCTGCCACTATCAGTCGCCGACACAAATGCATCGTTACATGGTCTGGTTGGTCTGCTCTCGGCAGTCATCATGCGCAACTCGACAGGACTCGGTCAGCATATTGATATAGCGATGATAGACGCAACCCTCGCAACCGATGACCAGGTGCACTATGACCTCGAGGACGCGCATCCGACAGGACCGCTACCCAACGAAATATGGGATGCGCCGTTTGGTCCGGTTCTGATTTCTACCGACTTCAGAGTGCTCTTTCCGCTTCTGGTAAAACATCTTGGCGTTGTTGATCCTTCAAACAAGGACATGACACTGGAAGAAAAAATTGCCGCACGCAGATCAACTGTCGACGCGTTTGTACAGACTCTAGATAGTCTGGAAAAACTGGACGAAGCAATGAAAACCATCAATATTGCTTGGGGTGAAATAAGAAACCCAGTTGATATTAGCCATCAGCCGACAATCGCTTCGCGAAACTCAATCGTCCAGATGGATGATCGCGAGGGCGGCACCAGACCTATCACCCAGTCGCCTTACCGTTTCTCAAATGCCGAGAGCGGTGTTCGTGGCCCCGCGCCACATCGCGGTGAACATAATGTAGAGATATTGTCAGATTGGCTAGGCTTGTCACCGGCAGAAATTTCGTCGCTTCAAACGGAAGATGTCATTTTGTTTGATGCAGACTGGAAGCATCACTAACAACTTAAATCAAGCCATCGACCGCGAGCTACACTAAGCGGTCTTTTCAAGGAGTTTTGCTGGCAAACGTTGCTCTTCGGCGAATGTTTTTGAGTAGAGAGTTTCAGTTGCCCTCACCTCTGATGACCAGTCTCGCCACATATCCTGCTGAGGCGGGTCAAGACGCAAAAGATCTAAGTCCTTCCGATTAAAGTCATGCAAAACCGCTTGACGGATCACCTGACTGTAATTGTGTCCTGCCATATGCGCCAACCGATGATGCCATAGAACAACATCACCCTGCTGGCCCCAACAATCTACCGAAGGTGTGTCAGACATAATTGCTTCGAGTTCTCGCAAATACTCCGGTGTATGAACAATTCCCTTGTGACTGGGCATATGCTCATAAAACGGCACTCTTGGCTGATCGTATTGCATCTGACAAGTTGGATACAAACGCCGGTGAGAACCTGGCCAAATTCTGAAGGCACCACCATCTGGTGGCACATCATCGATTAAGCCTACTATACCAAGACAAAACGGATGACCATCGGTATGGCTGGATTCTGGTTCTCTTGGTCTGTCACCATAGGGGAGCGTACAGTAGATACCACGCACACCTTCGTTCACTGCTGGATCAACGGGACCACCGGGCCAAGCAGGACCATCACTCCCCATAGGTTTACCGCCTACAATGGGCGGTTCAATCAAACCCTCTCCTAACAATTGTTCTGCCACTTCGATCAGATCCTTCGTGTAAACCAGATCGACTAGCCACTGCTCTGTACCAAACTGCCGAATTTGCCAACGGAAATCTTTGCGCATATGGAGCGCATCGTCCTGAACATCTTCATCCGCAAAAGGACCAATATGAGTTGCTGGGTCGTCACGCTTCAATCGACAATTTTCCGGCAGCTCTGCCCACATTCGATCTTGAGCACCGGCACAACTTTGGACGTCGAGCGCATTTTTTAATATCAGATATCCGTTATCCTTAAAAAAAGCGATTTGTTCCCGTGTTAGTTTCAATTTGATTCTCAGCCTCTGTGAGTCTTGCTAAATTCTAACCGCTTTATTCCAGCCCGAACAAGAAATGCGGTGCAAAGTCTTTGTGTAAGAAGCAACGTAAACCTCAATTTCTCCAGGCGGCAAACGGGACTCAAAGACTCAGGTCGGCAAGCAACCCGTGGTTAGACGACCACTAATTCGCAAGCGCCACATATTGTTTATCCAACTTTTTCAGCTGCTTCTTCGAGACACCACCCAAGGAATTCAATGCATGTCGCACGCGGGCGCGGGTCATATCCGGGCCCAGAAGACTCATCGAGTCGAAAAGTGGAGGCGAAACAGGTTTACCTGATATGGCAATAAACATGGGCGCAAGCACGTCTCTTATTTTGTAGTCGAGTTGCTCTGCTAACTGCACAAATAATTGGTTGAGACTTTCAGCGGACCAGTCTCTTTGCGCCTCCAATCTCCAGAGCGCAAACTGAAGTACCAGTTTGACTTGATCGGGCTCAAGATTTTTAACTCCATCGAAAGACGACTCATCTAACGCCAACATACCGTCGAATAGAAACGTCGAAATAGGCGCCACCTCAGAGAAAACATCAACCCGCTCCTTAATCAGCGGTATCACCTGCAATAATGTCTCACGATTGAACGACCATTTAATTAGCTTGTCGGCCAGTTGATCATCGGTCAACTCTTCTCGAAGCCAACGACCGTTTAACCATTTGAGCTTCTCCATATCAAATACGGGCGCTCCAAGAGAGATACGGTTGATGTCAAATTGGTTAACCATTTGCTCGAGAGAGAACTTTTCCTCTCCATCAGGCATGCTCCAGCCCAACATACCCAGATAGTTAACCAGAGCCTCGGGTAAGAAACCCATGTCTTTGTAAAAATTGATGCTAGTTGGATTTTTTCGCTTGCTTAACTTGCTTTTATCCGGATTTCTGAGCAAGGGCATGTGAACCAGTTCTGGCATTGGCCAGCCGAAATACTTGTACAACAGGATGTGTTTAGGCGCGGAATTGATCCACTCTTCACCGCGGATAATGTGTGAAATTTCCATTAAATGGTCATCAACAACAACCGCCAGATGATAGGTTGGGTTGCCATCAGTTTTCATCAACACTTGCATGTCAATCTGAGACCAATCAATTTCAATTTCCCCACGAAGCTTGTCCTGAACTAAACAGGTTCCTTCTTCGGGCACCTTCATGCGAACAACGTGTGGCGTATTGTCGTCGAGGCGTGATTTTACTTCTTCAGCCGACAAGGACATACAATGTCCGTCATATCTCGCCGTTTTTCCCGCTTTCATTTGCTCGGCTCTCATCTCTGTTAGCCGCTCCGGCGTGCAGAAACAGTGGAAAGCATCACCCTGCGCTATCAACTGCGCCGCATAGGGTCCGTACAAGTGTTTACGGTCGCTCTGACGATAGGGCCCGTGTGGTCCGCCGCAGTCCGGCCCTTCATCCCAGTCTAAGCCCAACCATTTCAGAGAATCCAGAATCACAGCTTCAGACTCCGCGGTACTTCTAACCGCATCGGTGTCCTCAATGCGCAACACGAACTCACCACCGTGCTTGTGAGCTAAAGCTCGACAAAACAACGCCATATAGGCTGTTCCCACATGTGGATCGCCAGTCGGTGATGGCGCTACTCTTGTTCGTACTTTCATCTATTTTCCAATTTGTTCAATTTCCAGTTGTCCCATTCAAAACCGCTCAGCATGGCACCTGCCCGTTTTATTCGATGATTCAGATCCAGCGATATTCTGCCTTTAGGGTGCCGCCACAAATGTTACACTATTCGACATCGAAGATTAATCAATCGACCAGGATATGTCGCAACAATCTACAACAGCAAGATTAGAAACTTCTCAGGCAGAGGAGCCCAGTTCACCGGATAGAACGATTAGCGTAGCGCCTATGATGGGGGCAACTGATCGACACTGCCGCTACCTTCTAAGGCTCATTTCACCCAAGGCGCTACTTTACTCCGAGATGATCGTTACCGGCGCCCTGCTCCACGGCAAGGAAAAAGCAGCACACTTTCTTGAACATAGCGCCGACGAGCCCGTCGCCTTACAACTCGGCGGCTCTGATCCGCAGGCATTGGCTGAGTGCGCAAAACTGGTGGAATCTGCCGGTTATCAAGAGGTCAATCTGAATGTAGGCTGTCCTAGTGACAGAGTTCAGGTCGGTGGCATAGGCGCATGTCTGATGCGCGAACCGGAATTAGTTGGTGAATGTGTATCTGCGATGCAGCACTCAACTAATCTGCCAGTTACCGTGAAATGCAGAATCGGTACGCAGATGAAGCATGGCGGTGCTCTAGAGCAACCAGAGGACTACGACAACTTCAGAGCGTTTGTTCGAATAGTTAGAGCCGCAGGTTGTCGGGTTTTTATCGTGCATGCTCGAAAAGCCATTCTTGGTGGACTTTCACCGAAAGAAAATCGAGAAATACCACCGTTGAAATATGACTTTGTTTACCAGATCAAACAAGAATTTCCGGATTGCCAGTTTTTACTTAACGGAGGCATCAAGAATGAGACTGACGCAGTGGCACTGCTAGCAAAAACTGACGGCGTTATGTTGGGCCGAACGCCTTACAGCGACCCTTTTATGCTCGCGCGCATCGATCAACTCATGGCAACGCCCACCTCTGAGCCTGTAGACACGATCATTGAAAGAAACAAAATACTTGATATCTATCTCGACTACATGGAGCAGCAGCTATCCCGGGGTGTCGCCTTGAAACACATGGCAAAACATTTGCTTGGTTTCTATAGCGGACATCGGGGCGCGAGAAGCTTCCGAAGGCATTTGAGTAGCCACATGTTTAACGATGATGCTGGGCTGGACTTGATTACAGAGAGCGTTACACTGGCAGGCCTAGATCAGAATTAAGTAAACTTCCCCATCTACATGAAAGTTAGAAACCAGCCATGCTAAAAGACATTAAAAAGTTCTTTTCCGAGAACCTTGACCCCGAAAGTTCAACCGATACAAAACATACCATTGAGTATGCAACCGCCGCTTTGCTAATTGAGCTCGCCAAGGCCGATTTTGAAGAGGACCAGGTTGAACGTACACTGATCATTGCGATGCTACGCGATACGTTCGACCTATCACAAAAGGAAATTGACGAACTCGTATCGTTTGCCGAAACCGGTTCAGAGGAAGCAAACGACTTGTTTCAGTTTACCCAATTGGTTAACCAACATTACTCGCACACCGATAAAATTACGCTGGTTGAGAATCTGTGGCTGGTTGCTTTTGCTGATGGCAGGTTGGACAAGTACGAGGAACAGTTCATCAGGAAAGTGTCAGGCTTGCTTCATCTCGCTCATTCAGAATTCATCAAGAGCAAACTCAGAGCCAAAGATAAAGCTCAGCAACCGTGAGCATACCTTGGCGGTTTGGCATCCGCTTGACCTGAAAGCGCCGATTTTTCCTTTTCGAGCGCCTCAACCAAGTCTTTGAATTGCATTTCATTGCTTTTGTTCAATCCCATCAAAACCCTGTGAGCTTCAAGCACCTGTTCTCTGAGCTCAGGCTCGCTCACCACCGATGTTGGTAACTCACCCATTTGCTCGCAACACAAATCAGTATCTTCGACAATCAAAAACACACGCTCAAAGCCCATGCTATGCAGAATACGCGTGACATCGACGTTGGTCGAAACAATGGTAGGCAAAACTTTCAGAAATTCTTGGGAGCGCAAAGAGATTTTCGCTAACAAACCCAAACTGGTGCTATCGATACCAATCGCTTCAGTCAAATCAATAATAATCGACTTTAGCTCCGTATCTTCGCCAATGCTTTCCAGGTACCTTGATATCGTCGGGCCTAGCGTGACACGAACATCACCCGAAAGTTTAAGAACCTGAACATTCTCTACTTGCGCAAATAGTATAGTACCCATATTTCTGTTGGATCCTCGCTACTCAACGTCCACTAGACGTTATTGTAAAAATTGCAATATCATCAGGCGCATTCCGCGCACCATCTATACCCAGTTCTTTTGCTAGTGAGTCAACGTCTCGCTTACCGGATTTCACCAGTAACTGCAGACGTTCTTCCTTATCTTTTATGGTTGGCTGATCCATTGTTTCTAACACGCCGTCCGAAAACATGACAATGGTATACTCGTTAGGCAGATGCAGACTTTTGCTTTGATAATCTGGAGATTGATAAATTCCCAGTGGCAAACTGCCGAACTCCAGATAATCCAAAGATTGATCTGCCATCAAAATAGGGGCCGGAAAATGTGCCGCGTTACTGAAATGTAGCTCATTGTTTTTTGGGTCAAGAATGCCAAGGAACATGGTCACGTGCTGGTCAATATCAAAATTTCGCAGGGCACTATTCAGAGCTTCCAACACGTTTGACGGATGTTCCAGCACTTTTTTCTCAACATCCGTCATCAAACCCGCACAAATGCCTTTGACCAATACAGATACAAGCGCACCTGCCGCACCATGGCCGGAAACATCCGCGATGTAAAAAACGACTCGGCCATCACTTAGCTCAACAAACTCAATAGAATCGCCACTCAATATCAGCGAGGGAAGTATGCGATAGTCGAAAGAAAGCTTTCCGATTTTAGCGCCAGAGGATGGTAATAGATTTTGCTGAACACGTTGTCCCGCGAATTGATCACGTTCAACTAAGTCCATCCCTTTATCCTCGGCAGTTAGCGTCACGCGACCACCATAGCTTCGGAGCCAAAACGAAAATTCTGAAACAAAGACAAAAAAGACTGGTGAAGTAGACCGAAAAAAGACAGATGTTTTGAGAGCGAATCTTGTAGGGGCGAATCTTGTAGGGGTAGAAAAGCAAGAGCTGTGAACTCAACTTCACGACCCAGGAATCTGGATAGCCGCAGGCGACAATGCTCGACACTCGACTTCCACTCTAATATTGCGGTTACTCGCCCACCGAAGGAACGATAATCGCTTCTCCCCACATGCATTGGCAGCACTCGCTAGGAAAACAATACATACAAATTCGCGACGGACTTTAACTCTAAAAACCAATGTTTACAAGCATTTACGGCGATCAACTAGAGAGATTTATCACGTTCTTATAAAACCCATCCTCAAATGCATCGTCAACATTACCCTCTTTTACCAGGTATCCTCCTCGATGGGGATAGGCTTCTCGGTAGCATAATTCTTTATCTCCAAAAACAACCGCTTCCTCTGTCAGAAGATCACTACGACTGACCACGGCATCGACAGCGAATTTTACATTTCATCAGACCACGCTTCAGCTGTATAAACCCGCTCTTCAGCCTGCGCTTGCGCAGTCTCTTAGCCGACGACCCATCTATTCGAATCAAACAACTTTATCCCATGCTTTTTGAAGTCGCTTTTCCGAAATGGGTAATTTTGTACCTAGTTGCTGCGCAAACAAGGACACACGGAGCTCTTCTATCATCCAGCGAAACTCGATAACCTGTTCAGACGGCGAGCTGCCACCCTCTTTATCAATCACTGATCGGTACATCGACCAATATCGCGCGATAATAGTCGTTGCTGAAGCATCTCTGTCCCTGGATTGCCCAAGCTTACTTATTCTTTGGAGAATGCCCTGCAGATACCTTGGAAATTGCTCTAACCATTCCAGTGTTGTAGATTGCAAAAAATCTTGACCCAACATTTCATCTAATTGGCGCCTCATATCTGTAATCGCGTATTGCGTTGTTTCGGTCTTGCGTTCCGCTAACTGCTTTTCTATCTCAAGGGACAACTGTAATATCTTAGCTATCAGTCCAGCTAAACGGTTCATTGTTTCAACCAAACGTTTTTTTTCATCCAGCCTTTTGGCGAACTGCTGTTCACTCCTCACTTCGGGCAGCTTCTCTACAAACACGAAGCGAAATATTGATGCCACCAGCGCGTCTAGTAAATGCGCCCGAGACCCTCTGGTAGCATAGAAAAGCGCGAATTTTTCAAATCCGGGGATGCTCTTCTCGATGTATTTTTTTTGATCTTTCAACGTTAGCATGTAGAGTCTGAGCATACCGGTTTCGGACAGCCTCTGTGCCTGACTTTTGTTGTCGATGATTTCTAGCGCAACACTATCAAGATGATCAACAATCGCAGGATAGCCTTTCAGCTTAACCTTTCCTCTCACCAGGTCCACAGTCTCGGGGACCGTACCAAAAACCCAGGAAACAGCGCCTGCGACTTCTAGGTCATGACGATCTCTTTCATTGAATACGGATGCAGCTTGTGCGGCGTATTCCTTCTGCAGGTCTACCAAGTTTCGACCGCGGCCCAGCACCTCGCCCTTTTCACCAACGACCTTGATATTCATTCTTAAATGCTGACTGAGTGCATTTGCATCAAATGCTGACGGATCTACCTTAATGCCCGAAACCCTGAAAAGCTTTTCCGCAAGAACAATCGCTAGTGACCTGCCATCGTATTCAAGCAACGGTAATACTTTTGCAAGATAATCAGGTGCCGGTACAAAGTTTTTACGAATAGCTTTCGGTAACGATTTCATCAGCGCCAGGCTTTTTTCCTTTAGCAGCCCTGGGATCAACCAGTCTAATTGCTCCGATGAAACATCTCTCAGCAAAGACACTGGCACATTCAAACTAACACCATCGTCCTCGTGTTGAGGATCAAAATGATAATTGAGCTTCAATTTTGTGTCGGCTAGCGCCATCTCATCGGGAAATTCTAAAGCAGAAATTGCCGGTCGCTGTTGCATTAAATCATCATGCTTTAAGAACAAAAGCTTTGGCTGTTTTGCTTCGACTTGTTTTCGCCAATGGTCAAGCAAAACGAGATTACAAATGCCTTCAGGAATACGTTCATCGTAGAAACGATAGAGCGTGTGATCATCTACGAGAATATCGCGCCTGCGAGATTTCGACTCGAGTTTTTCAATTTCATCAATCAGCTTACAATTATGACGGTAGAAACCTGCTCTAGAATTGAGCTTCTGTTCCACCAACCCCTGCTGGATAAACAACTGACGCGCTTTTACAGGATCTATGCTCCCGTAATCAACGAGTCTCTTTTTGATGATCGTAATGCCGTATAACATCACCTCTTCAGAGGCTAAAATCTGGGATCGTTTCGCAGAAAAGTGAGCCTGCTGATGGTGCCGTTTAACGAGGTGCAGCGCCAGGGGTTCGACCCATTGACTGTCTATCTGCGCGACAGTGCGGGCGAACAGTCTAGTCGTTTCAACAAGCTCCGCGGACACAACCCACTTGGGTTTGCGTTTAAACTGCGAAGAACCCGGAAAGATAAAGTGCTTTCTGTTACGCGCACCGAGGTACTCTGTCTCACTGACCTTCTCACCGATGTTACCTAACAACCCTGTTAGCAGCGCCTGGTGCACAACCTCGTAATCAGCGGCTGTCGAATTTTGCTTTAGTTTCATCTCGCGACTCATCAGCAGAAGTTGACGATGGTTCTCTCGCCATTCCCTCATGCGCATAAACGACAGAAAGTGGGTTTTGCAGAATTTTCTGAGCTGACTCTGTTTGAGCGTCTGACGTTGTTCCTCATAAAAGTGCCAAAGGTTTACGAAAGCTAAAAAATCAGACTGCTCATGCCAGTGCTCCCGGTGTTTCTGGTCCGCTGCCTGCTGTTTGTCATGGGGTCGCTCTCTTGGGTCCTGCGCAGCCATTGCGCTTACAATTATCAGCACTTCATTGAGACAATTGAGCTTACCCGCCGCCAGCAGCATACGCGCAAGTCGAAGATCAATCGGAAACCTGGTCATATCTCTTCCGATTCGAGAGATATTCTTCCGGTCATCCACTGCCTGAAGCTCAAACAGAAGCTGGTAACCGTCATTAATTTGTCTTTGCTCTGGACGCTCAATAAAGGGGAACTGATTAATGTTACCCAGTTTTAAATTGAGCATTTGCAGGATCACGGCAGCCAGATTTGTCCGCAGTATCTCTGGTGTCGTGAACTCAGGTCTGGAAAGAAAATCTTCTTCTGAATACAACCGAAAGCAAACCCCATGACTCACCCGGCCGCAACGACCCTTACGCTGATTTGCACTCGCCTGAGAGATTGGTTCAATCGGTAATTGTTGCACCTTGGAGCGAACGCTGTACCTCGAAATTCGAGCAGTGCCAGGGTCTATCACGTACCGAATACCCGGCACGGTCAGCGAGGTCTCTGCGACGTTAGTTGCTAACACGATTCTTCGACCTGTGTGCTTCTGAAACACGCGATTTTGCTCGGCGACACTAAGCCTTGAATACAAGGGAAGCACCTCGGTGCTGCGAAGGTCAGATTTTCTTATCTCTTGTGCGACGTCTCTTATTTCTCGTTCACCGGCGAGGAAAACCAGCACATCACCTGGCGATTTTGCACCACGCTCTAGCTGTTCGATCTCGTGCAACGTGTCTAGGATTCCCTGGTTTAACACCTCATCGCTGTCGTTATCCTTCGAACCTGTGTCCGCCGGCCGATAGTGCACGTCGACAGGAAAAGTACGTCCTGAGACCTCGATAACCGGCGCCCCGCTAAAATGCTCAGAGAATCTCTCGACATCAATTGTCGCCGAGGTAATGATGAGTTTTAAATCGGGTCTTCTTGGTAATATGCGTTTCAGATAGCCCAGCAGAAAGTCGATGTTTAGACTTCGCTCGTGCGCTTCATCAATAATGATAGTGTCGTAGTTTTCCAAAAATTTGTCAGTTCGAGTTTCAGCCAGCAAAATACCGTCTGTCATCACCTTTACGTTCGACTCTTCGGATGACTGGTCTGTAAATCTCACCTGATAACCCACAGCCTTACCGAGAGGTACATCTAGCTCTTCAGCAATGCGATGCGCCACGGTTCTGGCAGCAACTCTTCTCGGTTGTGTATGTCCAATCGTTCCAAAAACGCCCCGTCCAAGAGACAAACAGATTTTGGGCAGCTGAGTGGTTTTTCCTGAACCAGTCTCCCCGGCAACGATAATGACCTGATTGTCAGCAATGGCGGTTTGAAGCGTTTCAAGTCGTTGACTCACGGGAAGCGCTTCTGGAAAAGATGGCGTCGGTAGCAGTGCCTTTCGTCTTTCAGCCAGAGCCATAGACTTCGACATCACCCCGTCAGCTTTGGATGGGCTTTTCTTGAGGGGTGCGCGTCCGCCCTTAAATTTTTGACGCAGGCGATGGCGATCCTTGATCATGCAAAGATCTATAGATTCATGAATGTTTTGATTTATATCGTTTTTCACTAGCAATAATACTTGAATAGAATCCGGTCGCGAACCTGCCAGCCCCCATCCGAATAAATTATATTAATTGTAATAATGCGGCGCTTAATTTCAGCGATTCAGAATTATCTCAGGTATGCCCGTTACACTGGCATACCTATAGCAGTAATAACCTGACACGCAGCTTCGAGCCGTTGTATTCGCCGACAGCCTTCTCGGATTGAGACAAGTTGTCGTTCGCAGATTAACGAAGGGAAGCTTGTCTGCTTTACCTTCCTTTTCAGACTTTGGTGGTTAGTATCCAGCGATTCCCCCATCTGGCTGTCGACGATCAACCCCCCCTTCAAGCACATCAGCTTCACGGTTAAGTACGATCACTTCTGCCGAACCTTGATTGGTCCTGACCTCGAGTTCATGCCCCATCGACATGAGACCATTCAATGAGTCCATTGAAAAGGTTTGCTTCTCGTATCGAAGTACATCAGGTAACCACTGGTGATGAACCCTACCTGCGTCAACGGCGGCCTGCGCATTCATACTGTGATCGACCACATTCAGAATGATCTGCATGACCGTGTTTATGATTGTTCTACCTCCAGGGGTACCCACAGTCATGAAAAGCTCACCATCTTTTGCAACGATGGTCGGTGTCATACTTGAAAGCATACGTTTACCAGGCTTGGCGAGATTCGCCGGAGTGCCGATCAGCCCTTGGGCATTTGTCAAACCGGGACCAGCATTAAAGTCGCCCATCTCGTTGTTAAGCAGAAACCCACCACCCGGTACGACGATACCCGAGCCATAACCGTACTCAAGCGTATAAGTAAGGGAAACTGCATTTCTATCTTTATCAACCACGGTGAAATGGGTTGTTTCAGGACTTTCATTTGGCAAAACAATCGCCTTCGCATCGGATCTGGATGCTTTATTTCGGTCGATTGTCTTTCTCAACTCCTCTGCATAAGTTTTCGAAATCAAACGATCAATTGGCATGTCTGTATTGAAGTCCGGATCACCGATAAACCTAGCTCTGTCAGCATAGGCACGACGCATCGACTCGGTCATGTAATGCAGCGTTTCTGTTGTACCAAAACCCGAGGTTGCAAGGTCAAAACCCTCCAGAATATTCAGCATTTCAATCAATGCCGTGCCACCAGAACTGGGTGGCGGCATGGAAATAATCTCGTATCCTCTGTAACTACCTATGAGTGGCTTTCGCTTTTTAGCCTGGTAGTTCGCGAGATCTTCGAGCGTGATTAGACCGCCGTTGGCGTTCATTTCCTTAACGATCAACGCCGCTGTTTTGCCTTTGTAAAAACCATCAGGTCCCTTGTTTGCTATTCGCTGCAGGGTTTTTGCGAGGTCTCTTTGTCGCCATAGATCGCCTGCTTCGAGCAGTTCACCATATTTCGTGAACTGTGCTTTCGAAGCTGGGTAAGGTTCAAACTTTGGCATCGCTCGCTTTAACGATTTTGCCAGCCCGTCAGTGACGACAATACCTTTTCTCGCAAGTTGAACAGCTGGCATTACTAAACGCTGCCAGGGCAGTTTGCCATGTTCCTGCCAAGCAAGATAAAGCCCTTTCACAATGCCTGGAACACCAACGGATTGATAACTGAGGTGATGTTTTTGAAAACTGTACTCGCCATCAACAAGCCACATTTTAGCGTGAGAACCGCTTGGACCCACTTCCCGAAAATCATAAGCGACAGGCTCGCCGTTCGCGGGACGCAACATAAGAAAACCACCACCACCTATATTTCCCGCAGTTGGGTGGGTCACCACAAGTGCAAATGCTGTCGCAATGGCTGCATCTACCGCTGTTCCGCCATCTTTTAAAACGTCGGCACCAATCTCTGATGAAATCTTGTTTGCCGAAACAACCATGCCATTTTGAGCAATCGTCGGCGCACTGGCCGCGTGCGCGACATGCACGGCAAAGTTGCTGACGATTATAATGCCGACTTTCACAAAAACAGTTTTCGCAATATCAATTATTGCGAGGCCACAAAAACTCAACTTCATCGTCGTGATCACGTTAACTATTTCGCCTTTGGTTACATTGAGTTTTTGTGCGTTATTTCAATACACAGATACAAAAAAGCCAGAAGCCGGGAGAGACTTCTGGCCGCAAATCATATCAGATTACTGACAATCGTTGCTGTGCTGTCCCGCAACACTACATCATCTTTTCTTTCGAACAGTAATCGCCTCAATTTCGACAAACATGAGGGGCTGGACTAGCGCAGCGACCTGCAGTGCGGAGCGTGCGGGCAAATTGGGTTGCTCCTCGGTCCCAAAATACAGGGTGTAAGCTTCCATAAAGCCGCCAAAATCCATTTTCCCGCCGTTTGCTGGATCACCGACTAGAAATACGGTCAACTTGACAATATCACCCATATCCATCCCTTGGCGTTTCAAATTGACCTTGATCCTTTCAAACACTGAGATCGTCTGAGTTTTTGTATCTCCAAAGAACGCTGGCGTTCCAGGCTCGGCATCTGGATTCGCCGGGCCGGGAATCGTGCCACTTTGAAACACAATCGTATTGCCCGCAGGTACTTCAACAGCAGAAGCAATGGGGAATTTCGAATTATTCGGCAAGGGATGTCGGATGACATCTGCCACAACAGTTGCAGAAAGCGTTGCCATTGAAACCGCAAAAAACAACATCGACGCGCTGATTGACACACTACTTTTTTTCATGATGACTCCTTCCAGATCGCTTTGCTAAATAAATTTACGTGTATGACAGATGCTAGATACTGAATATAACTCAGATTATCTTTCTTAGCACAGTCCCCGTCCAATATAAGCGTTACAACTATCAAGTCTGACTTTTGGGAGCCACGGCAGATTCATCCTGCGATGTATCCAATTGCAACACCTGATTGGTAATTGAACCCGCAGTCATCGCCCCGTTAACATTCAACGCCGTTCGTGCCATATCAATTAGCGGTTCGATGGAAATCAACAGAGCGACCAGCACAACCGGCAGCCCCATCGCAGGGAGTACCATGAGTGCAGCGAACGTTGCGCCACCACCAATGCCAGCAATACCAAAAGAACTGATTGCCACAACGCCAACAAGGGTCAACATGAACGTAGGATCAAGCGGATCAATACCCATCGTCGGCGCTATCATTGTCGCCAACATCGCTGGGTAAATACCGGCACACCCATTTTGCCCAATAGTGGCGCCAAAGGTCGCAGAAAAATTAGCAATAGTTGGATGATGCTTTAGATCTCTGATCTGAGTTTCTACGTTCAATGGTATGGTTGCAGCAGAGCTACGAGAGGTAAATGCAAAAGTCAGCACCGGCCAAACCTTTTTGAAGTAAATCAGAGTATTGATACCAAAACCCGTCAAGAGTAATCCATGAACGACAAACATCAGAGCAATAGCCACGTAGGAAGCCACGATAAAGCTCAAAAGATCAAGAATATCGCTACCACTCGAACCGGCAGTCACTTTGGTCATTAATGAAAGTACGCCATAGGGCGTCAAGTTAATCACAAGCCGTACTAACTTCATCACGACGGACTGCGCTGTTTCCATAAACTCGCGAAACTTTCGGCCCTGTTCAGGCTCGTCCTTTGTCACATGAAGGCCGGCTATACCGGTCAATATCCCAAAAATGACTACGGCTATAATAGAAGTCGGGCGCGAACCTGCCAGATCACTAAAGATGTTTTGAGGGATAAAACTCAATATGATTTTTGGAAAGCTTAGATCGGTTACAACACCCTGACGAGACTGCAAGACCTCTGCTCTGGCCAATTCTCGGGCGCCGTTAGTAAGACCATCGGCACTAAGCCCAAAGACATTAGCAACAGCAATACCTACAACGGCAGACAAGATCGTTGTGCCGATTAATATAGCAACGACGGTACCGCCAATCTTACCTAACGTGGAGATTTCATCCATCTTTACAACAGCGGCAATCATCGAGACGAGTATCAGCGGCATGATAATCATTTTCAGCAAACTGACATAACCGCTGCCAACGATGTTACTCCACGCTAACGTTTCCTTTATGGCCGCCGGGTCCGCCCCATAAATCATCTGGAAAACCAGCCCTAGCAATGCACCTAAGACAAGGCTCGTTAGCACTCTCTGCGACAGACTGAACCCTCTACTTGCGAGATGCATCAGCCCAAAAAGCAAGCCGACGAACACCGCCAGGTTGATCATTACTGTATAACTCATCTAATTCACCTAAGTAAGTTTAAAGCGTGTACTATTTCAGCGCACATTTCTTGACAGAACGTAGCCCCCACCTCTGACCCGAAGATATTACCCACGCTTCTACAGTAGCACTACTACCTGTGTTGTCAGGGTCAGGAGCTGCTTCTAAATAAGGAATGAACGTAGTAACGAGTTCATCCTGCTCGCGTCCAATTCTTAACCCACGCCGATAGTCCTGATTTCTTCTTGCGTTGGAATCTCGACCGGCAGAATACAAAACATCATTCTTATCAATCAGACTGCGAAGTCGGCAAGTTGCTTCCATGTCGCCAAATGTTTAGACGCTTGATCAACAATTAAAGCGTCACCCATAAACGATTCATTGTTGCTCTCCTCAACCTATTTCTGATATTTAATTTCTCCTCCCAGAATAGTGTAAAGCACCTCGGTTGATGGAATCTGATCTTCTTCGATTTCGAGAATATCCTGAGACAGCACGACAATGTCAGCAAGCTTTCCAGGTGTCAGACTGCCTTTGATGTCTTCTTCAAACGCGGCGTAAGCATTGTTAATCGTGTAACTCTGCAGTGCTTCCATACGTGTCATGACATGTTCAGGGTGAAACTTCTTATCTTTGATCGTCATGCGTGAAACACTTGAATAGTAAGAGGCTATTGCGCTAATAGGTTCCACCGGCACATCCGTGCCATTCCCTATGATCGCGCCGGATTCAATCAGATCGCGCCAAGGGTATGAAGTCATGCCCGTTCTTTCCTCACCCAACCGAGAAGGAATCCAAGGGCCGTCAGATGTAGCATGAACGCCCTGCATCATCGGAAACACACCGAGTCTGCCAAACCGCGGTACATCATCTGGGTGTATGTGCTGAGCATGCTCTATACGCCAACGCAAATCTGCCCCTTCGATTGCCATTTTATTCCAGATGCGTTCATAGATATCCAAGGTCTCGCGGTTTGCCCGAGTACCAATCGCGTGGGTATTCACCTGAAATCCATGGGTCACTGCCAACTCAGCTGTTGCTTCTATCTCTGCTACTGGTTCTAGTACAAGCCCCGCCGTCTGGGGTAAATCCTCATAAGGCTCAAGCAACCAGGCACCGTGGGCGCCTAAGGCACCGTCAATTTGGCGTTTAATAGAGCGAACCGTCAGGAAGTCGTTTCCCTCTGCCAGCATGCGGTATTCGGGTAGTTTCTCTGCCATTCTCTCGTTGGATTCCCCGCGAACCATCACGTAGAGCCGGATCGGCAAATCACCCTCTTCTTCAAGTTTCTTGAAGAAATCAATAGTCTCAAACGAAGCACCGGCATCATGAAAAGAAGTGACACCAAAAAACAGCGCTTCCTGACCGGCGAGCCTCGCACGCTCCCGTTGCACCTGTTCATTTTCCTCAGGTGTCAGGCGAGATTGATATTTGTCGACCGCGACCTCGACGATGTCTTGTGCATTCTCTCTGAGTAAACCGGTCGCGCGACCGTCTTCTGTCCTAACGATAGTGCCACCTTCCGGATCAGCCGTACTATCGTCTATACCCCCAGCGGCAAGACTCGCGTCGTTGGCATAAGCTGCGTGACCACTCGCATGGCCTAGATATACGGGATTATCGGGCGCTATCTCATTGAGGCTTCTATTAGTGGGCACGCCATCAACACTGTTGGCAGGTAACCTATCCCATTTGTCTTGATGCCAGCCACGTCCAAAAATCCACTCACCGGGTTTGGCTGCATCAACTGCAACCGCTACTTGGTTCTCAATATCACCCCAGTTCTTCGCCGTACTCAAGTCAAGTATTTGCCTAGCCCGACCCAAACTCAAGTAGTGCCCGTGTCCTTCAATGAAACCAGGTATGACCAACTTACCCTGCACATTGAGCACTGTCGTCTCCGGACCAATGTAGGGTGCAATATCTTCGTTGGAACCAACAGCCGTAATGATATGTCCTGTTACGGCGATAGACTCCTGGGTACCTAGCGCATCGTCAACCGTTGCGATTTTGCCATTCGTCAACACCAGACTCGCAGGCACCAAATCCATTGGCGTACCTGTTTCGGTATTTTTAAGCGACTTTTCCGACTGCCCACAACCCAATATTGCCAGCATCAGCGCGGCTGGCACTAGGCCGGCAAACATTCGAGAATTTGGGGTTATCGCCTGTGTTACTCTCGCAACGAGTGAGACTGTGTGATCTTGCATCTTTATCTTTCCGTTTGGTCGAACGCGCGTACTTTCTCATTTGCCCGAATGCAACGCAAACTATGGGGCAGTATTAGTGTTATTCTCTGCGCGGCAGGCGGGAAAATGCTTACGCCGAAGACAGGAAACCAAAAACAACAGTAGCCTCGACATACATAAATGACTGATAAAACAGAAAACACACCCTCGCTTCCTCCTCTGTACCTTGCGCTGATGCCCGTGATATTCCT